>OBJA01001274.1_pt1 | contig 17956 bp, 9 predicted proteins | sample 1519751 | NCBI WGS metagenome assembly OBJA01 (sample SAMEA3881238, study PRJEB22517) | soil metagenome | biome: lake sediment; feature: soda lake sediment; material: sediment, water from around vicinity | place: India | collected 2013-12-23 | depth 3 m | reverse complement strand
AAATTCTTTGGAGCAATTGAAATTGGAACCATGGATGCGTTTAAAAGAGCAGCTATCTTTGCTTTATTCGTCATCATCATCAGCTTTTGCTTATATATAACTTCACGCATGATGAGAATTAGCTTTATGCGCGATACTATCCTCGATGTTAGAATCGCTGCCTTTGATAAAATTTTAAATTCATCATATAAACATTTCAGCAAAAAATCAAAAGATGTCTATATTTCGAATCTCATAAATGACATCAACAACTTTGAAAATAACTTCTTTATCAATTTGTTGAATTTCATTTATCGGGCCGGTTATTACATCGTGGCAATTGCGATTATTGCCTATTATGATTACCTTTTAGGAATTGTGATGTTTGCATCTTCAATTATTATTTTCCTTGTCTCAAGAGCATTTGAACAAAGAACAATTAAACTTCAAAAGGATGTTTCAACTGCTAGTGAAAATTTTACAGTTAATACAGCCAATACTTTTAATGGACTAGAAATATTAAAACTAAACAATATCGAAAAGAAATTTATCAGCAAGAATATTGATGAAATCAATAAAGTTGAACGCAGTAAATACCGCTTCCGCTTCTTAACTGATTCCCAACGAAGTCTTTCTTTCACCCTTAGTTTTTCGATTACCATCGGAATTCTAATGTATCTTCTTTACCGAGTTAATCAAGGTTTAGGCTATGATAAACTGATGTTATTAGTACAATTGTCATCAAGCATCGCTTTCTCATTACAAGATATCTTCCCTAGATTTAATGTTATCAAATCTTCTGCAAAAATTTACGATAAAATTACAAAGAGTGAAGAAGAGAATTACGTTAACAACAAAAAAAATCAATTCTCATTTGCGAAGGAAATTGATGTTAAAAACTTAACATTCAGTTACGAAGGTAAAGAAATATTCAATGATGTCTCATTCAAAATTGAAAAAGGCAAAAAATACCTGATTAAAGGTCCAAGCGGCGTCGGCAAATCTACCTTAATTAAAATCTTATCATTAATTTACGATAATTATGAAGGCGAAATAAATGTTGACGGCATCTCTTATAAAACCATTAAGGAAAAAACATTTAATGATAAAGTCGCATATATCTATCAAGACGTTTTCTTGTTTGAAGATTCAATCAAAAATAACATTACTTTATTCAAAGATATGGATGAAGAATTAATTATGAACGCTGCCCAAAAAGCCGGTTTAACTGACTTCTTAGTCAACAAAGAACAAGGTTTAGATGAACTAGTCAGTGAAAATGGTAAAAACTTATCAGGTGGAGAACGTCAACGGATTTCAATTGCAAGAGCAATTGCGAAAAACGCTGAGATCTTATTCATCGATGAAGGAACCTCTGCTCTAAATGAAGAATTAGGAAAACAAGTTGAAGAGACCTTCTTAAAATTAAATCATACCGTCGTCTCAATCAGTCACAGATATTATAAAGGTGTTACTGACCAATATGATTATGTTCTTGAAATAAAGAACGGTAAAATTAATACTTTTACAGGCAAAGATTTCTTTGCAGAGGAGGCAAAATATGCTTAAGAGTATCAAAAAATTTATTCCTCAACTAATATTATTAACGATTGTAATGTCCATTTCCGCCGCTTTAATGATCTTTATAAATGTCTCCATAAGAGACATTATTGATGCTAATAAAGACGGCTTAACAGATAAGTATTATTATCAAGTTTTAATCATCTTCTGTTTTATCCTTGTATCATTCCCCGTCTCTATTCTTTTTAACTATTTAAAAAGTTTATTCTTCAAACTATCTTTAAGTAGAATGAAACGAAAATACATTCAAGGGGTTTTCAAAAAGAATATTAATGAATTCCAAAAAGACAATAATTCGATTTACGTATCTGCATTAACAAACGATTATAATCAAATCGAAACAAATTTCATTGAACCAATTCTTGATTTGATTAACAGTATCGTTTTCTTTACAGCAGGTGTTATCATGTTCTCGATTGTCGATCCGATTATTCTTTTTATCGCTTTAGGTTTAATGGTAATTAATCTTATTATCTCGATATTCTCAGCTAAACCTTTAAACAAACACAACAAGGAACGCAGTCAATTGTTTGGTTCATATACTTCATATATCAAAGAAGTTTTATCAGCATTTCATATTATCAAAACTAATAACTTAGATGAAAAAGTCAGAAATGATTATGTTAAAAAAAGTGAAACCATCCAACAAAAAGGGTATGTTATTGACAGAATCAAAACTATTTTCTTTGCAATCCAAAACGCGAACTTTAATTTCATCTTTATGGGACTTATTCTTGTTGTCAGTTTTATGTCAATTAAGGGCGATATCACCCTTGGTGCTGTTGTCTTGATTATTCAAGCTGCCCAAAATATTATTTGGCCAATTCATAACTTCTCAGAATCATTACCAAAATTATTTTCAGTAAAATCTATCTTCAAGCGAATTGAAGATAGCCTCGAAAACAAAAACAAATATGAAGAAACCATAGATTTTGAAGGTTTCAATAACTCAATCAATCTCAATAACTTAACATTCGGTTATGAAGATGGAATTGTTTTAGAAGATGTTAATATTAACTTCAACAAAGGCGGTAAATACTTAATCATCGGGCCAAGTGGTGGTGGAAAATCAACAATTCTTAAAATGTTAAGAAAGTATTTCAATCCAACCGATGGGGAAATCTTAATTGATGGAGTTCCGTTAAAAGATATTAAGAAAGAGCAATACTTTGCTCAAATCGCAAATATTGAACAAAACGTCTTCTTATTTGAAGATACTTTAAGAAATAACTTAACATTATATAAAGAATATAGTGAAGAAAAAGTCAACGATGCAATCAAGCAGGCAGGTTTAACCGATTTTGTTAACGGTTTAAGCGAAGGCCTTGAAACGATGATTTACGATAACGGCAAAAACATCAGCGGCGGCGAACGCAGTCGGGTCGCGATTGCGAGAGGTTTATTAAACAATGCCCAAATCATTTTCCTAGATGAAGCATTTGCTAATCTTGATGCAACAAAAGCCAAAGAAATAGAAGAAAGCATTTTAGCCTTAAAAGATGTAACCATTATCAATGTCAGTCATGTTGTCTTTAAAGAACATCGAAATTTATACGATAATGTATATGTTGTGAAAAACAAAACAGCAACAACCCTTTAATCTAATTCTCTTCCCAAATAAAAATGGCAGGTTAAGATAACCTGTCATTTTATTTTTTATTTAATTCATCATACATCCACTTAGAACGCTGACATAAATAATTATAAAGATAATCTACTTGCGCTTGATGGGTCTTCGCATTAACCATTTCAATTGGATTTGGCCATACATAATGATTTAAAATTGGCCAAGCTTCAAAATTACGAGTAGCAGCTTGGGAGATAAGATTTAAGGTTGGATAAATTTCTTCAATTAAAGCAGGTATCTGATTTTTATATAAATCATTATAGCGCTCTTTATAGGCAATGTAGAAGTCAGGATCATTCATTAAGTAATGAAACCACCGGTTTTTATCACTTCTTAATCCATACCACCCACTTGGACCATAATTGATATAATCAGCATTACCAGCAGCTAAATCAAAATCCCAAACCGGACCCATTTTCACAAGCCCATTAACATCCTTATAAATATAAACACTTGAAAATCCTACATCTACATTTTTAAATAATTCTAAAACAATAAAATAATCAATAAAATTATTAATATCGATTATATCATGGTATTTTTTCGTCGTAATCGCTTGATCAACTTGTGTTATATAATCTTTTATATAATTAAAATGAAGGTTCGAAAACGTTGAAGCATCAGTTTTCGGATATTTAATACCATATGCTTTATTTGCAACTATAAACCAATCTTCACCTAAAACCCCATGCGGAATTTCATATAATCTTTGATCAAGTTCAATCAAGAAGCTGCCCTCAATATCAGGAGTCTGGGTTAAACTTAAACGGTTTTTATCGACTTCAACCTGTTCAGTCAACAAATACAGTCCTTGATACACACCATTTAGTTCCACTTCCACAAATCTTGTTTCAAGACTATATTCTAGATATTCTAAACTTGAAGCAAACTTATGGGCAAGATAATTTCTCATTAATGATTTATCCGAGTATTCAGCAAGCAAAACATAATCTTTGGCTGCTTTCATTCCCAGCAAACTAGTTCGTTCTGAAAATTTGATTCGGTACGGTTTTTTGGGCATCCCCCACGTTGAATTTCCCCGACCCCGAATGTTGATTGGTGAATCCTCTAAGTATATTTTATCCCGTTCAAGGTCTTTCACAACCATCATTCCTTGAATATAATTATCTTTGGAAGTGATTGGAACATTTGTAGTATCAATTTTTATAGTCGGAATGATTTGTTCATTCCATATAACATTGACAACGATTTGGTTAAATACAGCATCAGATAGCAAAACCGTAATGGTCGTAGTTCCTACTTGTAAAGCGGATATTATGCCTTCCTCGTTGACAGATACGGTCTTTTCATCACTACTTTCCCATGTCAGTTGATATTCATATGATAATGGCAAAACCGAAACGATGATTTCTTTTGTTTCTCCAACATAAATCGTTACTTCTTCTTCTTCGAAAATAATTCTAGGATTTTGAATAGAGAAACATCCGATTAAAGAAAAACTAATAATCAAGAAAAAAATAAGGGATATTTTTCTTTTTATCGGTAGAGTAAACATTAATTTAGCCTCCTTATTCATGTTTATTTAACATTGCTAAAACAAATTCTTTTTTATTAAATAACGCACATCCGTGTTCAGTTTCTGATAAATGTTCGTTGCTCTCGCGAATTCTTTTTAAAAATTTAGATCCCAAAGCTTCCTTTAAAGTGATATCTTTTAATGAAGTATCTGAAAACGGAGCAAATGGACAAGGCTCAAGATTACCATTATGACTGATATGAATAAATCCTCGTCCTGATGACAAACAGCCACCAAATTTTTTCTCATCACCCGGAAAGGCAATAAATAAGGCCTTAAATTTAGTGCGTAATGCATTCAACCTCTCGTCAAGAGAAATACGTTGCTCCTGAGTAATAACTAATCCTTCGGAATTTTTTTCCACCGGGACATATTCTACATAGAAAAATAACTTACACCCTTTTTGATAATAATCATTGATATAATCTTCATTTGTGATTGTCTCATAGTTTGAAGCAGTGACCGTAAATGATAACCCAAAGAACATTTTTGCTTTGTTCATCAAGTTTAATGCATTCTCAATTTTTATAGAGACACCACTTCCTCGCCGCTCATCAGTTTGATTTACCTCACCTTCAATACTAGCAACAACCACGATATTTTTTGCTTTCTTTAACCATTTAATCTTTGCTTCAGAAATAAGGGTTGAATTTGTAAAGACCGGGAAGATTATATTACGATATTTTGCAGCACTTTTAATTACTTCTTCACGTAAGAAAGGTTCACCTCCAGCTAATAGAATAAAGGAAATTCCTAAAGAATTGGCTTGAGAAAAGATATGTTCCCACTTGTCATCAGTTAAATCAGAAGATTTAATTTGATTAAACTGATGACTATAACAACCCCGACAAGAAAGATTACATCGATTTGTGATACTTGCAATTAAAAACGGAGGGACATGAGTACCCAAGACCTCATTTCTTTTTCGAATTTTAGCTGAGTGTTTTTGGTTAATTAATAATTTTAAGAGAAAAATTGATAATGGTAAGTTAAAGCCCAAATTTTTAGCACTCTTAAAAAGCTGATTTATTGACTTGTTCATTTCTACAACATAATTTTCCATATATAACTCCAATTAATTTAACTATATAATACCATATTTTTAAACAAACGAAAAGAGTTAGAAATAATAAAATTAAAAAACCATTTTCAAAATGGTTTATCATTTTTATATTATATAAAGGATTTGACTATTCGGAAAGAGGGTGGATAAAGTTGATTTAAAAAATTCTTTCATAATCCTTAAACTATCAACAGGGTACATATATTTTCCGTAACCGAACTGCCCCATCCGAAAATTCCTTTTACTTTCATCCATATCAAGAGTTGAATCCGGAAAAACTTCAGAAATCGTTTCTTTTGCACGCACGGTAAATCGATGAGATATCACTTCAAATGTTAGTTGATCTTGATAGCCCTCAACCGTTTCACGTAAATTCTTAAGCATTTCATAATATTCTTCTTGATAATTATCATAAAGAAAAACCGGTGCAATCAAAAATCCAACTTTATAATTAGCATTTAAAACTTTTTTAGCTGCTTCAATCCGTTTATTGACACTTGGAGTCAAGTGCTCGTATTGTTTAATAATAGTATCAGTATTGATACTAAAACGAATTTCGGTATGATTTTGATGATTTAAATTAAGCAAAGTATTAACATCATTATATTTTGAAACAAACCGAAATCGAGCATTTTCTAGTTTTGCGAAAAATTCAATCGTCTTTGATAATATCTTCGTATATGGTTCAACCGGCAAACAATCACTAGTCGCTGTCCCTTCAAACACTGTTATTGCATCAGGTTTTAAGTACGATAACGCTTTATCAAAAATATCATTTACATTTACATTAACTTTAATAAAGGGTTTATCTTTAAGTTGTGTATGCAAATAACAATATTCACACTGACCCATACAGCCACTGACTAATGGCAACTGATAATCCGCAGATGGTTTGCATGTTTGAAAAGGCCCAACCTTTTTAACTGCAAAAACTAATGTTTTTTTACCATCACGATAAAAGCTTGCATAATCTTCATCAGTCAAGTGCTGTTTGATATTAGATCCTTCATACAATAAGTCGATATTCTCTTTATCTTTAAAAAATTGATAGGCATTTTGGGCAATTTCATACTCTAATGAGTCTTTGAGGAAAATTATTCTTTTCGGAATAAACATCGATTAATCACCAACCTTATTTTTCCCCAAAAAAGTTAAAATATGAAATAGATCTTTATTTTTTAAAATGATGGAGGAACAATATGCCTTCCTGCAACATAGCGACTAACGATATATCTTTTATTGCCCAAATAAATAAATCGTTTAATTCGTTCTTCTAATGAAAAATCCATCTCTAGCATTGGTGTATCATCGATCACTAAAGCATCAAAATCATATCCTGGTTCAAAACTCCCCACCTTACCGAAAAAACTGCCGCCGCCCTTTGTTGCTAGATAAAATGCTTCATGAGATTTTAATGCAGGTAATGTCTTTCCTGAATATAACCAAATAATTTTTGATGTTGATATTGCATCTTTCATGACCGCAAACAAACTAATATCGCCGCCTCCAGCAACATCACATCCAAGTCCTACCTTGATTCCCATATCTAAAAACTTTCTTACTGGCATCATTCCGCTACCTAAATTAAAGTTTGAAGATGGGCTGTGAGCAATCCACACTCCATTTGCTTTTATTAATTCTCGTTCCTCTTGATTACTGTAGATGCTATGGGCCATTACCGTTGGCTTTTGACCAAATAAACCAAAATGATTATAAATATGACCATAGGTCGGAAATTCAGGATACATATCTTTCACAAATTTCATTTCATCTAAATCTTCAGATAAATGCGACATCACCGGAATATCATATATTTGTGCAATTTCCCCTAATCCTCTTAATAAATCCCGTGAACAAGAAGGAACAAAACGCGGCGCAATAATCGGATTAACTATCCTTGAACGACTCTTTGTATCTTGAATAAATGTTACCGTATCAATTAACGACTGTTCAGTATCTTCTTTTATATAATCTGGTACATTAATATCCATATTAATCTTACCTACAAATGCCCCTAACCCTGACTGAATAAACATTTCTAATAACATTTTTGATGATTTATAGTATATTGTATCATAGACTAACGATCTTAAATTACCTACTTCCCATAAATCATAAATTAAAGCGGCATACATTTTACGAGCAAATTCTAAATCTTGAAATTTAGCTTCAAGTGGAAGTGTACAATCAACTAACCACGCCATTAGTGACTCATCCAAACATAATCCTCGATTCGGGTATTGCGGTGCATGAATATGCATATCATTTAAACCTGGAATAATTAATTTATTTCCAAAATTGTTAATGGTATGATCTTGGTATTTTTCACTTAATTCACTTAAAACTTCAACAACCTTACCATCACTAACAATAATAAAGCCATTCTCAATTATCTCAAATTGGTCTGGGGTCGGAGTATGGATGATATGACCTCGGTAAACTTCGTAGGATTGGGTTTCCATAATCAATAATCTCCTTTTATTATCTTTAATTTCATTATATTATATTAATGAAATAAAGCAATAATGATATCTAATAAAAAGGAAAAACCGAGTCCCCTATACTAGACTCGGTTTTTTAAAATAAGAATAATTATTCTACAGATAAAATCAAAAACTCATTAATATAAATATTATTACCAGCAACATCGCCTGCATGAGCACCTTTTCCAAAGCAGAATTCAATCATTGGTCCGCCATCTTTAAATGTTTTATCATATGTAAATGTTACTTCATATGTTGCATATGTATCAGTAATTTCAATTAGTTCATTTCCTTCAACAGTTGTAAAGCGATCTAACCAAGGATCAGCCCACAATGCTTGACCGATATTAAATTTTAAACTACGAGCAGCATCAGCTTTAACAGTAACTTTTAATTTATAGGTTTTCCCATGTTCTAAAGCAGCTAATGATATTTTCATTTTCGCAGCTGAGAACCATCCACCAACATCGGAAACAGCAATTGTTGCTTCACCAGTAACATCATCATAAGTAACAGTTGCCATGCTTGTTGAACCAGAATCAATTGCTGGTTCATTTTCAAGTATATTAATAACAACTGTTTCTTCCACTGGAGTTTCTTCTACAATATTTAATATTTTGAATTCATTGATATAGATATTATTACCGGCAACATCGCCTGCATGAGCACCTTTTCCAAAGCAGAATTCAATCATTGGTCCGCCATCTTTAAATGTTTTATCATATGTAAATGTTACTTCATATGTTGCATATGTATCAGTAATTTCAATTAGTTCATTTCCTTCAACAGTTGTAAAGCGATCTAACCAAGGATCAGCCCACAATGCTTGACCGATATTAAATTTTAAACTACGAGCAGCATCAGCTTTAACAGTAACTTTTAATTTATAGGTTTTCCCATGTTCTAAAGCAGCTAATGATATTTTCATTTTCGCAGCTGAGAACCATCCACCTACATCGGAAACGGCAATTGTTGCTTCGCCTGTAACATCATCATAAGTAACAGTTGCCATACTTGTTGAACCAGAATCAATTGCTGGTTGGTTTTCTAAAATGTTAATTGCAACACTTTCAGAAACGACAGGAACTTCTTTCATCTTAATAACTTCAAAGCTTGAAATATAAACATTATTTCCAGCAACATCACCGGCATGACTACCCTTACCAAAATCAAACTCTAAAGTTGGTCCACCATCTTTAAACGCTTTATCACTAACAAACAATAACTCATATGATTGATATTGATCAGTAATAGTAAAGACTTCTGTTCCTTCAAGTAATGTAAATTTATTATACCAAGGATCTGACCATAATGCTTGCCCAACAACGAATTTCAAGCTGCGAGCTTGATCAGCTTTAACAGTAATCTTCACTTTATAAATTTCATCACTTACTAAATTTGTTAATTTAATTTTCATCTTCGCAGCTGAGAACCATCCACCAACATCAGTGATAGCAATTGTTGCTTCACCAGTTGCATCATCATAAGCTACTGTTGCCATATTTGTAGAACCAGAATCGATTGCTGGTTTTGAAGCTAAAATATCTAAGAACACTTCATCTTCTACAAGTTCAGTTTCACCCTTAGGATTAACGGTAACTGTAACAACATAGGTTCCTTCGTTACCAGCATTATCGCTAATTGTATATGTTAACTCATATTCACCAGTTTTATTAACAACACCATCTAGCATAAAGGCATTGAATCCACTGACATTAGCCATTGTTAATGTTAAAGTACCATCAACGTTATCTTTTACAGTAACTAATTTTAATAAATCTAAACTGTCACCAACAGTTACAGTTACTTTATTATTTCCAGTAAATTTAGGAGCTTCTTTATCATTAACAACAAAAGTAACCGTTAATGAACTTTCATTTCCACTACTATCTTTAACTGTATAAGTAACTTCATAAGAACCAGTAACAAGTGTATCAACTGTACCAAAAATCATTTTGCTAGTAATTTGAATTGCACCATCAATATTATCTACGGCAGTAATCGCATTTAGTAAATCGACGGCATCGCTGAACTGATCAATCACTTTCACAAGATCATCTTTTTCAGCTAACACTGGCGCTTCTTCATCTTTTTCCGCAATAACTTTAATTCTTAACGTGTATGTTGCTTCTTCACCTTCCGAATCTGGGATTGTGAAAATAACATCATATTCACCAACTGCACTCATATTAACAGCTGATGCATTAATATGACTTGCTAAGACAGTAATATATTGCGCATCTTCTTGATCATATGCTTTAATATATTGAGTAAAGTCAGGCATTGCCTCGTCTTTTGCAAAAGTTGTTGGCAAATCTTCATTTAACGTTAATTCTGGAGCATGATTTTCATTGCTTAATAAATAGAATTGAACATTATCCAAAGAGACTGTATTTAATCTTTCTTCAGAGCCCCAAGTAAAGGTTCCAACTTTAAATTCAACTTTCACAACATTACTATCTGATCCTTGACTTCTAGAAGCATGAACATAGAAGACAACATAACATGTTTGCCAATCTTGAGTCAAATTAAATGGTGTATTAGATGCGCCGGCAAAGTTTTCAATCCAACCAGCACCTTCTGTGGTATCAAGACCGATTCTAATTGTCATCTTTCGATTCTTTTCCGCTTTCACATCAAATTTCAATAAATAATAATTGCCTTCACGGAATAAATCAGTAGTGCTTTCTAAACGTGGTGATGACGCAGAATCCCATCCTGGGTTTGCATCTACAGTAGTTCGATGAACTAAAACACCATCAACAATCTCTAAAACCGGACTTCCAGCACCGCTATTAAGACCCCATTGTGATGTATCACCAGTTGAGAAGGTAGGATCAGTAATAAAGTTAGTGCTGTAAGATGAAGCAAATTCAACATTTCTTGTTGCTTCAGCACGATTGTTTGATGAATCAAGAACAAAAATGGTAACGTTAGTTAAACCACTAAATTCACCTAATGTAATATTGCTTAAATCAACATCAAGACGACTTGTAATGATACCATCAACATTATCTGTAGCCGTAACATTAGTTAAGATAAAGCGTTTAATAACAGCGGCATCAGTTAAATCGCTCGGAACAACAATTGTTGTTTCAGGAACAGAAATAACTGGAAGAACCTCATCACGAGCTTCACCGAATGACAACGTAAGGTCAGTAACAGTAATGGCAAAATCGCCACAATCTAGGGTTAATAATCCATCAATTATTTCTTCACTGACTCTGAAATAAACTACATATTCTTCTTCTGTAGTGCCAATTTCAATTTCACCGATTGAAGTTGAATTTGTCATTGTAAATTCTAAGGTGCTTGTTGCATCAGCTACAGCCTTAAACGTTAATTTTGCTAAAGAGAAATTAGCTAATACACCATCATTTTCACCGCCAGCTACAGCTACTTCATAAACACCTTCATCAAAAGTAACGGTTGAAACATTAAGAACATCATCCATAAAGATAAATTGTCCTAAGTTAACAACAATTGTTCTTGTTAATTTCTTTTCGTTATTTGAACTATCTTTGACAGAATATTCAATTTGGTATGTACCTGGAGTCCATGGATCAAAATGACCTGAAGTTTGAATTTGCGATGTTAAATTACCATCAACAGTATCATTGGCTTCAACTCCACCAAGTAATGTAAACTCAAGATCACCAACAATTAATTCAACGTTACCAACACCAGTAATAAAAGGTGCTGTTGTGTCATTTAAGACGACAGTAATTTTTCTTGTTACTTTAACAGTATTATTATCTGAATCAGTAACACGATATTCAGCAAAATAATCATTAGGAACATTAACATTAACATTTCCTGAATATTCGATAAATTCTGTTAAGTCACCATCTTCTTCATCATGGGCAGTAACTCCTTCAAGAGGTTTAAATTCACTACCTTTATCGATGGTAATGTCTTCAACTCCAGAGAAAACCGGCTTATTGTTAGTTGGTGCAGGATCACGATCACATCCTGCAAAGACAAAACCAACTACAACTACAAACATTAATAAAACTAATCTTTTAATTTTCATTTCTCCTCCGTTTTATTAGAAAAATTTAATTTCCAGCAATTCCCGATTTGTCAGCACTTTCCACAAACCATTTTTGCGTAAAGGCATATAAAATCAATAATGGTAAGATCGATAGTGTTGTTCCTGCAAATAACACACCTTGGTTGAATGATTCACTTGCACTATCAATCCCGATGTTTCCAGATGGGAATAACTGTCGGTAGATACCTTCAAATTGGGAAACAGCAATTTGTAAAGTAGTATACTTCCCTTGAAAATAAGTGATCGCGAGCGTTGTTTCATTCCAATACCAAACAAACGAATATAATGTACAGATAATAAAAGCTGGAATTACCATCGGCACACATATCCGAATAAAGGTTTGAAAAGCACTAGCGCCATCTACTTCAGCAGATTCACTTAATTCATGGGGCAAAGCTTTAAAAAACTGATAAAAAATTAAGATAAAAACTGATTGTCGCAATCCAAATCCCGTTAACGCCGGAATGTTGTATGCTTTTAACGATTTCAACATCCCTAAATCACTATAAATTACATAAGTAGGAATACTCATTAGTAAGGTCGGGATCAAAAAGACCGTAATCAAAATCGCAAACCATATTTTCTTACCAGGGAAATGATAACGGGCAAATCCATATCCTATCAATGATGAAGATACAACTCCAATCATAGTAGGAACAAACGCAATAACAATTGAATCTTTAAAAGTCTTCCAAAAATTTAATACATCCATTGCTTTCACATAATTTCTTAAGATCAGCTTCGAAGGTATCCAAATCTTGGTCGGATCAACTAAATCTTCAAGACTCATAAAACTCGTAATCACCATTTGCAATAATGGGTATAAAAAGATAAAACTAATACCGATTAGAAGAATATAAGTGAAAATTTTACTGATCAGTCCACCTTCTCCTCGACTACCAAATAAAATTTTCTTAAACGATTTTTTTTGTTTTTTAATCATCATAATTCACCTATCGATACCGCATATTCGCAAGTTTTAATAACGCCACATATATTCCAATCACAACTAATTCAATTCCAAACAATACCCATGCGAGTGCAGACGCGTAATCACGCCCGTAATCCGGAGCAACGATTGAGCTTGAGATAATTGAAGATAATTGGTTTCCTAAATTTGAATAAATAACAGTTGTATAAACAATATTGATAATCATCAACGGCATCAGGGCTGGAAAAGTTATTTTCCAAAATATTTCCCATTTCGAAGCCCCGTCAATTGCTGCTGATTCATAAATTGGTTTATCGGTTTTTTGCAAACCGGCCAAAAAGATTAGGGTTTGAACACCTCCAAGCCAAAGTATTAAGACAACCTTACTAAATGCTGACAGAATTAAATCCGCGATTTGGGTTGGAAGGTAAAATTCAATCACTGATCTTAATTCACTACTTGTAAGGGCAGGAACTGTCAATAAATTATATTGGTTAAAATAATTCAACAAATTGCCCGATAACAAGATAACTGGGATAAAGAAGATCATTCTAAAGATTTTGATAAATCTAATCTTTTTATTAAGTAATAGTGATAATATCAGTGAAAAAACCAAAACCAGTGGCACAACCACCAACACATCACCTAAAACACTCAAAATTGCTTGAACATGTTCGGGATTATCTGAGAAAATCTGCTTAAACTGGGCTGTTGATACCCCGGTAATAATGAACACAGCTCTTGCTGTATCCCCATCAAGGACGGCTTTTACTCCCGAAAAATCAGAAAAAGACATTCTAATTGACTTTAAAACCGGTTGTAAACCAAAGATGATCAAACCAATAATCCATGGCAAAATAAATAAATAACCAGTAACCGCCTTTTTAGATTTTACTGTAAGTCGTTCTTGATAAAGACGACTTAAATATTTCAACCCTATGTATTTCGCAATCCTATCAGTGACTTTCTTGATGAAGGGATGTATTTTCGCAAGATAAAAATCATAGATCTTTCCATTGAATTCCCTCACCATTCGGGGTATTTTCTTCATTACTTTCATATCTCATACCCCTTTATGACTACATATTGATGAGGTTCAATCTCCCCATATTGGCAATTGATTTTTTTATCGGAATAATTAATGACAATCACTATTCCTTGTTCATAAATGATTTCAGAAATACCTTCCTCAAGATACTGATGACTAATGATTCTTAACCCTCGTACATGCTTTAAAGCTTGATTAACAAATTGATAGGAATCAACCATTAAATCTTTCCATAAACGAAATTCGGTACTGTTTACGTATTCAAAATTAGTATAACGTAATTTATAAGTTTCATTTTTGGTGATAATAAACGATGGATAGAGGTTATATTCAATCATTCGTAAATTTGCTAAATCATAATCACTAAGATAGTTGATATTTGTCATAAATAAATTGGCATATCCGCTTAACAAAATTGAAATAAAGGGAATTGAATCAGTTACATAAATAAATTTACTTGATTCATAGTACATATCATAGTAATTGGTTAGAAAACGGTATAAATAACTATTTGGTGTTGAGGTACTAATTCGATATTGATTCAATAACTCAAGCTGTGCTTGTAATCCATCAATCATTTCTTCACGGTAGATAACTTGATTTTGATAACGGTATGAAAAAGCATCACTAAGACGATCCATATAGAAACTGTCAATATTAAGCTTCTGATAAATCGAAGAATTTTTAATAATTAGATTGGATAATTTATTTACATTTCGGTAATAGCCTCTTTGGTTTAATGATGACTTTAAAGAGATTTCAAACGCAGATAGATTAATCTTTTTAACTGTATCATTCATAAAGCCATATTGATCGGAAATCATTGGATTAATCCGATAATCAATATTGTAACCATGTTCTTCCAAATAATTTTGAAAGGTTGTTAGGTCAGATTTTGAACCTAACTTATTTGACACTTTCGCATTAACGGCGCCATTATTGAAATATCCTCCCTGATTAAATCCGGTATATGTAATTTGAAAATTCTTTACTGCTTCTGCTTCTAATTCTTGTATGATTTGTAAAGCATCAGTAAAAGAAGTCATCGTAATAAACTTTTTACCAAACAAACCCGGTTTATAATCAACTCCAAGTAATTCCATTCGTAATGGAATGTCATTTGATTCATTTAAGCGAGTTAAGCCTAAACTCTCACGATATGAATTTGCCATCCCGACATAATTCGCATCGTTAGCAGCTAGAAATGTGTATTTGAGGCTATAATCTGATGGATATGGAGTATCAGTAATCAAATTCATCGTTGAACCGTTTGAAAGGGTGAGGATAAACATATCCCGAGTTATAAAGCGAAAAAAGGTTGTATTAAGGGGCAGATTATTATACATATACGGATACGAGTGAATTTCACTTGCACCACTTCCACTAACTATTTCAGCTAAAAAAGCCGCTTGATTATAACCATGATTAATACCGTATATCGGTAACCCCACGATATTATTTGTTTTTAAATGTTGATTTCTAGTTGTTGCTGTTTGCAATCCAAAATCAGGACCGTATATTTTTTTAATAAATGCTGTTGATGATACTTCACTATTATATCTAATTAAAGCTCCACTTCCATCAGGAATAAACGCATAACCGTTGATATTATAATTTTGCGAACCAAAATATGGAAACAAAGTAATACTTTTTAATTGATAGTCCTTTGGTTGAAGTTTACCGACAGTAGCTTCTTCAATACTTTGATAAGGTACATTAACTAGTAATTGATCCCCTTGGATTGTTACTACAACACTGAACTTAATTCCAACAGCTTTAAAATCTAAGTCAACTTTAAATCCATTCGTAAGCTTCGTATAAACAGATTCCAAATTGGCTTTTGAAGAAGTATATGTTAATTCTGCTGAGGTAATTGAACTTAGATTCGCATCATAATATTCAATTGTGACTCCCGATTCAATTCTCGAAGTAACGGCACTTGTTAATGGGGGATTAAGATTATCGATTTGATTATAATTACTATACCAAGTATAACCATTAGCTTTATGGTATACGGCAATTCCCATTGTACTTCGCTTACAGTACAAGATCAAATCACTATTTTCTGCCATTTGTTCATAACCTTTACCGACCAAATCTTCGCGTTGATCGGTAATGTCAATTAAAGTCGTATCAGTTTTTTTTGTGAAAAAGTTCGAAGTTGGATCGATGTTATTAATTGTATTTGATATCCCCGATCCGACACGTTCATAAGAGTTAGCATATGTATTTGCCGCAAAGAGGCCAACAATCATAATGATTAACGAACAAATGAAGATTTTTGATTTCGTCATTAAAATATCGCCTCCTTAAAGATATCAACAATAAAACCGAGTACTTGGGCAATGATCAAATATAAGAGAATCATTACCACTATAATGATTAACATCATAATGAAGGTAAGGATTAAGTTTATTATCGTTTGCCAAACTGAGAAATTATGAGTTTCCTTGATTACAACAAACAACAATACAAAAGTCCAAATCATCATCACCGTGATTAAAAAGTAATAGATAAAACTTTCATTATATGTTAAGATATTCGATAAAATAATGATAATTGGCATCATTAATAATACTGGTGATAGCGAGCCTAAAGTATTGATAATAATCGATTTTAATGACCCTTCTCCCGACATTAATGATGATATTAAATGATTACTAATAATAAATAAGATAATCGGGAAAACAATTTTCATTGCTTCCTTCAAAAGAATGGTTCGCTCTAAAACGACATCATTAAACAAAAATCCGGTTTGAGTTAGATAAATGATATAAATTCCAAAAATCAACAAAAGCATAATTATGGCATTATACAGTTTCACATTTTTGTTATAGCGAACATCATAAACAGCATCAAGAGGATGTTTGATAAACTTAAACATAACTAACAAATTATTGACTTTATTTTCTTTTGGTAAATTTTTTAGTTTTGTCGAAACTAATGCTAAATATCCATGCTTTTGATTTAGTTTTTTAAAGACAAAATAGAGTCCAAACAAACTTATAACAACGAAAAAGACCGTTCCAATATTGTTCATCAACCATAAATTTCTCGCTTCCCAAAATGCTTCTGAATACTCTTCTTTTGCATTGGCAATCACAAACTTATTCATTGCTTCATGGTAATCGCCTTCAAGGAAGTAAGCTAGTCCAATCCCCTTATGAGCTAAATCAAACATTGAGTTATATCGTAATACTTCTTCCCACAACTCTTTACTCTCAATATAACGTCCGCTCATATACTGCTCTAAAGCGACATGAACATTCTTTGTAAAGTTTGTTTTTCTAAAGATTTGAATCGTGTTAGCGTTATCATCAGCTATATACAAATTACCGTTGCTATCAACTGCAATTGAAGAAGCTGATTTAAACAAACCTAATTGTTCATCATTGACAATTGGTCCTGCAAAGATAAACAAGAGCGTACCTTCGATATCATATTCGTAAATATATCCTCCGGCTGTAACCGCATAGATCGTTTTAGAATGTGAACTCCAACAATCAACAAAACTTCCTGCTGAAATCATATCAGTGGGATAAAAATTTAAACCACCAATATTAACTTTCTTCAGTGTATCTCCCAAATTGTTTTGAACAACGGTTCTAGTTACTGTGTAAATGTATCCCGAATCATCAAGCATGACATTTGTC
>OBJA01001273.1_pt1 | contig 17961 bp, 17 predicted proteins | sample 1519751 | NCBI WGS metagenome assembly OBJA01 (sample SAMEA3881238, study PRJEB22517) | soil metagenome | biome: lake sediment; feature: soda lake sediment; material: sediment, water from around vicinity | place: India | collected 2013-12-23 | depth 3 m | reverse complement strand
CTGGTCGAAAAAATGGCCTCCAGCGACGATAATCCAAATAGTGTTAACAGGCCCTAAGGTGGGGCCACATTGAAGCAGCCCTTGATCTGTAGGAGCACGGTACCCCGGGCGAATCGCGCAGGTCTCATGCCCCACACAAGGGGTTGCCAAAGGCAGGATCAAAGCGGCAATGAAGCACTGCCGCCCTTGCGCATCATGTCCTTCACCGCCACATAGCCCTGCAACAGGCCCCGGGTATTGGAAATGCCGCTGTTGTAACCGCCGCCAATATCGATCCAGGCGGCGGCGTTACCGGCGCAGTACAGGCCCGTCACCGCATCGCCACGGGCGTTGATCACCTGCGAATGCTTGTCCACCTTGAGACCGGTGGAGGGCGTACCCATGACGACCCGCTCCAGCTTGATGGCATAGAACGGCGCTTTCACCAGTGGCGCCATATTGGGATTTTTTTCGAGGCCGGGGTCGCCGGTCATCAGCGCGCCCCAGGGCACGCTGCCACGGGCAAATTCCGGGTCGACGCCATGTTCGCAAAAGCCGTTAAAGCGCTGCACGGTGTCCACCAGGCCGCTGACATTGATGCCGGTCAACTGGGCCAGACCTTCGATGGTGTCGGCGCTTTCCGCCATACCTTCAGACAATGGCTGGCCGGGGAAGAACGGCAACAGGTTGTATTTGTCGAGCATATTCTGGTCGAACACCAGCCACGCGGGCCAGTTGGGCGCGCCTTCCTCCTGACCATCGAAACGGCCCACCTTGGTGGCCACATCGGGGTAGAAGCTGTCGTTGGCAAAGCGCTTGCCGTGGCGGTTGACGATGATGGAGTGCGGGCTGCCGGGCAGCAGCATGCGGTATGAAGGCAGGCCATAGATCAGCTCGCCGGGCACCCTGTAACCGACAAACACCGAGTTTTGCGCAGGTGCCCTGGCGGCGTAGGGAATGGCGCCCACATCCGCCGCCATCAGCAGATGGTCGCCGGTGACTGTGGGCGGGCACATGGTGCCAGCCTCGGGCAGTGATTCGTAACGGGTGACCATTTCCCTGTTCCAGTCGTAGCCGCTGGTGGCCAGCAGCACACCGCGACGGGCACGGATGTGGCGCTCGCCGTGGGGGCCGGGGATAGTGGCGCCGATCACAGCCCCATCTTCGACAATCAGGCGGATGGCGGGCGTGTCGAGCCAAATAGTGACGTTGCGGTCGAGGGCTGCTTTCAGCATCCAGGCGGCAAGCCCGGCACCGGCGCAGCGCTCGTCCTTGCTGACGTGGTCGGCCAGCACATCCCAGATGCGCGGGCCGCTGCCGTCCTGGTGGCGTACCCATTCGCCGGACATGGAATAGGCGTAGTGATTGCCGTAGGAGGTGACGATGCAGCGATCTGCCCACTCACCCAGCTTGCTGGCGGTAAAGGGTGCGACTTCGAGGTAGCGGCCACCGGCCTTGCCACTGACCAGGGCCGGGTAGTAATAGTCGGGGTAGTTTTCCACCACCTGGAAGGGAATGCCGATTTTGTCAGTGAGGAACTCGATAACCTCGTTGCCCTTGTCGACAAAGTTTTCCCGCAGCAGGGAATCCCCCAGGCCCTGGGAGAGGTGTTCGAGGTAGGCGAGGGTTTCTTCACGGCTGTCGGCAATACCGGCTTTTTCTGCCAGCTTGGAGCCGCCAATCCAGCACTGGCCGGAGGAAATACCGGTGACGCCGCCCACCTTGGTGTCTTTTTCCAGCACCAGCACCGTGGCGCCCGCCTCGGCGGCGGTGATGGCCGCAGCCAGTCCACCAGCGCCCGACCCCACACAAAGCACATCGACAATCGCATACCAGTTCATCACTTACTCCATCTATCTTATTGATTTATATGTGGGGATAAAAAAACCGACCGCCTCAACCGTAAAAAGCGCTGGCAATATTTTTGGTATAGAAGACTGTCTTCTCAGGACTCAGACCAAACTGCGGCACCACCGGCGTGATGGAATCGGCGTAGGCGGCGCGCGCCTCCATGCGCTTTTTGACCACATCCGCAGGGCCTACCAGGGCGATGGCTTCGACCATTTCGTCGGTGCAGGCTTCGTTCATGGCGGCAAAGTCACTAATCGCAAAGGCGTCCTGAATGGCCTTGGCTTCGCTGCCAAAACCGATGGCCTCAAAGTAGCGCAAATATTGGGGTGACTGGCTGTAGAAGGCGATATTGGTGCGGGTGTCGTCAATGGCTTGTTTTTTGTCGTCATTGATGGCCACGAACACCATCAGGTTGACATCAAAATCGGCGCGGCTGCGCCCGGCTTTGTCGAGGCCTGTCTTGAGGTTGCCATCCACCTGCTCGGCAATCCATTTTTCACACCACAGTGGGTGGGCGAGCAGGCCATCCGCCAGCTCCCCGGCCTGTTCCACCGCTTTCTCAAACACGGCGGGCAGGTAAATGGGGATATGGCTGCGCAACGGCTCTTGCATGGTGCGGAAATGGCTCAGGTCAAGGCGGTGGTATTCACCTTCGAGGATACCCAGCTCGCCAGTGTGACCCTTTTCAATAATGGTGCGGACCAGGCCGACAACTTCGCGCATATGGGCGAGTGGTTTGCCGTACTCCATGCCAAAGGCATCGTTCAGGCTCCTGGCGCTGGAACCCAGGCCCAGCACGGCGCGGCCACCGCTGATGCGGTCCAGATCCATGATATTGAGGGCGGTTTCAAGAGGGCTGCGGGCAAAGGCCAGGGCGATGCCGGTGCCGAGCTTGAGTCTGTCGCTGACCATGGCGGCGGCGGAAAGCGCGAGAAATGGCGCACCAAAGGTCTGCGAGGTCCAGATACCCTCAAGGCCCGCAGATTCGTACTGGTTAACCAGGTCGGCAAGCATTGCCTTGGGCAGGGGGGGCAGCTGGGCCCAGATCTTTTTGCGCTGATTCATCGTCTGTTATCTTTTGGTTGGGTTGGATTTGTCTGGCTGGCTTTTCGAGCTCAGGCATGGCAGCCATCCATGGTAGTGCCAGACACCGTTTTAAGACAACCGCTTTATAACGCTTTCCACTGCTGCATCATGGATGGCAAAACTCAGGAAATTGCTCCTTCAGCGGTAAATATATGGCTTTTTTCCTCCACCCTGGCGCTGATACGCCAGCCCTTGTCGGTGCGCACCAGGGTGTCCACATACCAAAGGTGGAAGCAGGTCATCTGGTAGCCGCCGCCCTCCAGGGGAACCGCCATGGGGTTGAAGCACAGGGTTCTGGCTGTGGCCCGGTCGCCATCGAGCTGCACCTCACTGTTGGAGATCATGTGTTGCTTGTGGGGCACTGCGGGCAGCGCTTGCTTGAGGAATTGCTTGGTGGCTTGAAGTCCCGCCCGGTCGAAACCGAACACGGAGTAATCAATAATGGCATCCGGCGTGAAGATATCGTCAAAACGGTCAATCTCCCCGCTGTCCACCGCAGTGCAATAGCTGATCAGCAGGTCGTTGATTTCGATACGGTCGGAGATGGCTTGCAGGGTCATGGTCATGGGGCGCTGGCCTCTTGTGCTTATTTTGGCGGAAGTCATGTAAAGCTGGCCCGCCGCCCTTTGTTTGCTGAGCTGCGCGACGGGCCTGATGGCGACAGGGTTACTTCTTGGCCGCTGCCACCAGCTGGTAGATGCCGCCGCCGTAGAAGTGCAACTGTTCCATGGTGAGATGGCGATAGGGAGACATGGGGCAGAGGGAGTCGGCGACATTCCAGAACGGCTCGATGCGCTCCAGCACTTCGTCAACGGGGCCGCAGGACACGAACGCCTCGACCATCTCGTCGGGCACCTTGTCGAGCACCGACAGCACATCGCTCTGGCGCCTGGAGGCTTCCTGGCAGATTTTGGCTTCCTTGAGGTAGCCGTGAGCTTCGAAGATATGTTCGTAAACCTCGATGCCGGCATAGGATGCCACGGTGGGCCGTGCGTCGTTGATGGCCTGGCGCTTGTCGTTGTTCACCGCCACCCAGGGCCAGCAGTTGATATCGATATCGCTGCGCGCGCGGCCAAACTCCTTGAGGGTGCGGTCGATCAGGGGTGCCATCTGGTCGTTGGTCCAGCTCACGGTCCACAGGGCGTGGGCCATCAGGCCATCGGATACTTCGAGGGCGAGGCGCGTCATGTTGTCGCGCAGGGCCGCGATCCAGATGGGGATGTGCTCGCGCACCGGCGGCGCGGTAACGATCATCTCCGCGTAATCCGCCTTGTAGTAGACACCATCGTAGGGCTGCAAACCCTTGTGGGCACCGGCGATGATATGGCGCACCGCCTGCACGGTGTCGCGCAGGTGGGTCATCAGTTTGTAGTCGGGCATGCCGTAAAGGCCGACCGTGGCGGATTTGACCGCACTGCCCAGGCCGAGGATAAAGCGGCCATCGGTGATGCGGTCCATGTCCATCGCGGCAAAAGCGGTTTCAAACGGGCTGCGTGATGCTGCCACGGCGACCCCGGAAGCCACCTTGAGCTTGCTGGTGGCGCAGGCAATGGGCACCAGGGGCGCAAAGGGCGGGCCGTAAATTTGCAGGCAGGTTGCAGTGGAAAAACCGATATCCTCCATGATCTTGCCCATTTCGATGGTTTGCCTGGCGGAAGCCACGGGAATCACTCCCCAGAATTCTCTCTCTTTACCGTTGGCGTTGAGTTTTTGCGACATTGACGACTCCTTGCGGGAAGAATGTTCCGTGCTGCCACTGTCATGGGTGCAGCTTGCGGGGCTTATTTTCAAACTCGGATTGTGTTTTTAAACTCAGGTTCTGCTGTGGGCCATGACCCAGGCTGACCAATCAGGTCGGAATTATTGATGGAAGCTGAATATCTGTTATCGCTGTTGCGTTGAGAGCGTAACAGTTTCGTCGGCATCACACACAGGGTTTAAAACAGCTGACTTGCCTGGCTGGAGCCATTGAATCCTAATCCCATGACCCCGCAAATTCAATTGCTGCAACTGGTCAATGGGGGGCATTTCGTCTATATTCGGCCTTTCCGTTAACCCTGTCCCTATGAATAATTCCCGTACAACGTCCCCCACAACATCCCGGACAACTGCCCGGAAAACAGGCGCACGCGATGCCCTGCGCCAGGCCATGACTGCTCTGCTGGTGGAAAAACCTTACGAGGAAATCAGGGTGCAGGATATTGCCCAGCGCGCAGGTATTTCCCGCTCGAGTTTTTATGTGCATTTCAGGGATAAGGACGATCTGCTGATCAGCGGCTTTGAGGAAATCGGCGTCACTTCCTACGATGACCTGTTCGAGGTCAACGACAGCGACCCCTACTACCCCAACTTTGCCATAGTGCTGTTTCGTGGCTCGGAGCAACAAAAGGCTATGTCCCGGGTACTGCTGAACCTGGAATCCAGCAATCCCGCCTCACTGCATATGCGCAATATGCTGGTGATCAAAACCCGGGAGTGGCTCAAATCCATCAGCCCCAAACTGCCGGAATCAGACGTTGAATCCACCGTCCACTACCTGGCCAGCGCCCTGCAGGGATTGCTGACCTGGTGGGTATCCAACAACTTCCCCTACCCCGCCGATGTGATCAGCCAGCACTTCAACCGGTTGGCGGTATCGGGGTTGCAGGGATTGTTGCACCTGGCGCCGGAGGATTCGCGCGGGAATTAAGTGGTCAGTGGTCAGAGCGTCTTGGCTATCCAATGGACCTATCAACCAACCACTGTTAACTGTTAACTAAAACCTCACTCAACCCGCTTACACCCCAGCACACCAGAAATATCCGCGCCGGGATCGGCGTCGCCAAGATAGCTGAAATCCCCAGCCTGCTGGCGGCGAATGAGCTTGGAGAGGATCATCCGGTAGCGGCTACCCGCCGCATCAAAGCGCGAGCTGACATCGCGGCGCCCTCTCTCCGCCTGGTAGAGGGGGTTTTGCTGGCTCATCATTTGGTCGTCCTGGGGACCGATACCATAGGAGAACAGCGGAAACAGGTTGCGGGCAATAAAGGGCGCATCGGTGATGTTAAAGGTGTAGTTGTTGCGGCACAGCTGTTTGGATTCGGGAATCAGCGGGTGGAACAGGGGCTGGGAGAATCCCGGGGTAAACTTGCCGTAAAGCACGATAGCGCCGCTGCGCAGATGCACATGGGCCACCGCCGAGTAGTCCGCCTTGTCGCAGGGAATGCCAAGACGGCGCAACGCCGGGGGAATGGTGCGGCCGGTGACGGTGCGGATCATGGTGACGGTTTCGGAGGTGGATTCCACCGTTACTTCGTCGCTCTCGTTTTCCTCATTGCCAACAAAATTGGCATGGAGGTAATCGGCGTGGACCAGATCGAGGAGATTCTCGGAGGCGAGTTCATAACTACAATTGAAATAAATCTGCCCCCATTTGTTGGCAGACAACTTGGCGCCCTGTCTCTGCAGGTAGGGAATATCCGGCATCAGGCCCTCATCGGCATTTTGCGGGTTGCCGTACCACACCCACACATAACCGTAGCGCTCCAGCACCGGATAAAAGGCACTGCCGCCGGTAAATTCACTGGCGCGGGCCTTGCTGGCCTGGAGCTGGAGCGGATGAAATTCCGCCGCCACGGCCTTGGCTCCTTCGCGCCATAAATAGTAGGGCTGGGAGTGAATCAGGCGGCGAATGGGCTGGGCACTGACATGGGGCGCATGGGCAATGGGAAACCACGCATCGCGCAGTGCGAAAGAACCCGGGATAAATTCCTCGCGCACGAGGGCGCTGGATTTGTCGGCATCGCTGCCCTGTGGGGCGCTGGAAAGTGCTTGGGTCATGGTCATTACCTCCTGGGCGTATCGTTAACTACAGTTAACTACAGGGTCGTTAACTGACTGCCACCAAAGTGGCGATCCTGTTATCAGTCTGGGTATTGCGCGCGAGCTGATGTGAAAGCGCACGCCAGTCCTGCGCCGGACCCGGCAGCACCTGGGCCAACGCCTGGGTATCGACCTGGGCAGACATGCTGACCGGACTTTTGCCGCGGGCAAACCACAGCTTGTAAAGGGGCGCCAGCTTGCCGTGGGCCTCGGGATTCAACACCACCCGCCAGTGCAGCGCCGTCATGTTGCGGGTGCAGGGGTGGGCGGCAATCAGGATGTCGGCCATCAGCTGTTCGGTGCGGGCATCCAGCATCTGTGCCGTGGTTTCGCCAGTGACCAGCGCCGTGTGGGTGCGGAACAGCAACGGGAAATCGGCGCGATGACGCAAAGGCCCCATATGCAGGGCTTTCTCACCCACCAGGTTCCAGCGCGCTGCCCGCTCCATCACCAGCAGGCCGTTTTCGAGCCGCGGATCGCCCTGGGGCTTGTCGGTGAAATACGCTCCGAGATAATCTATAAACAAACCCGGCGCATCCAGGAGGCCTGCTATCACTTCCTCGTGGCTCATGGGATGAATTGCGGAGCCGTGAAATTCCCGCCCGCGCACGCTGTAAGGCTGTTCGGCAATGGCTGCGAGGTTGGCGGCTGTCTTGCCGATCCACAGATACACCAGACCGCGACGCTCCGCAGCCACAAAGGTATCAACCTTGCACTGGGGCATGCGCTCACCGGGCGCGAGATTGGGGAAGCCACTCAGCTCGCCGCTTTCGCCATTGAAGGTCCAGCCGTGATACCCGCACTGAATATCGCCCTCGGCAGTGATGCGCCCCAGCGACAGCGGCGCGCGGCGATGGGGACAGCGGTCTTCAAGCACACGAACCACATTCTTGTCATCGCGGTAAAGGGCGTAGCGGTCGCTGCCCAGCTGGATACCCAGGGGCTTGGTTGTGCTGACATCTTCACTGTGGCAGATGGGCCACCAGAGTTCGTTACCTGGCATCATATCCTCACTAAAATCTGGGCCTGGATTTGATTATAGTAGTCTTCACAGCCTGTCATCCCCTGCGGGGATCGGGCAATGGCCTGCAAAACTGGGCAGCCTGTGATATTGCACTTCACTGAATTTTGGCGGCAACGTCAACCACCGGCACATGACAATTCTCCATTTGTGTTCAAGTCGCGGATTGTCCCGTACAGGCACGATCCATCGCTACCAACGAAGCCGGGGCCGCACATTCCCATACAAGTGTTTCCGGACAGTCAGTGGGTTCTGTGTATGGACCGACCAGGCAAATTGCGCGACTATTGCCCGCTGCTGCCTGGCTCTTTTATCGCATAACAATCCGGCCCAGTAGCGACAACCCTGAATACGCGCCATTTCCGCCTAACCTGCCTGTGGCGCAGGCCTCGGCTGCAAGATTACTCATGTCCACACTGAGTGGGCTACCAAACACACAGAGGAAATAATCAATGACAACCAATTCATTACGGGATGTTGAAAACAAGGTCATCATCATCAGCGGCGCCCAGCGCGGCGTTGGTCTTGCCACCGCCAAGCGCCTGGCATCCGGCGGCGCCAAAGTAGTGATTGCCGACCTCCCCGGCCTCGACATGACCGACTCCGCAGCGCAGGTTTCCCAATACGGTCAAGTGGCCCACAGCTGCGTGGATATCGCCGACGAAAGCAGCGTCAAGGCGCTGATGGAATTCACCCTCGACACCTTTGGCCGTATCGACGCGCTGGACAACAATGCCGCCCGTCAGGGCCTGATGGCAGACGCCGATGTGCTCAATATGGATGCCGATCTGTGGGACGGTTTGTTCGCCGTCAACGTGCGCGGCACCATGCTGATGTGCAAACATGCTATCGCCGCGATGCTGAAAAGCGGTGGCGGCTCCATCATCAATATCAGTTCCGGCACATCCCTGGCTGGTCACCTGTACCAGACCGCCTACGCCTGCAGCAAGGGCGCCATCAACACCCTCACCAAATACGTTGCCACCCAGTACGGCGATCGCGGCATCCGCTGCAATGCCCTCGCCCTCGGCCTGATCATGACCGAAAGGCTGGCGGAAACCATGCCCCTGCCCATGCAGGAAATGTTCGTCAATCACAAGTTGATTCCGCGTCTCGGCAAGCCGGAAGACATCGCCGAAATGGTCGCCTTCCTCGCCTCCGATCGCAGCCAGTGGATTACCGGCCAGGTGTACGCCGTGGATGGCGGCATTTTCGCCAAGGGTCCCCAGGTGCCCGATGAGCGCCGCATGATGCAGGAAATGGGTGGCGGTATCGGCACCTGAATCAAAAGCGGGGGGTAACGCAAACACCGTTGCCCCTGGCCCTGCCTGTGGTGGGGACAAAAATCAGACAGTTGACTTGTCAAGCCTCCGCCAGTCTCTATAATGAAACCCGTCTCCGGATCAGCATTCCAAACTACAACAAATCCCTGACCGGCATATTTCCAGCCAATCGCTGCTTTCCTTCCAGGAGTTTCCAATGAGAATAAATTTCGCTGTACCCAACTGCATGAGAGTCGCCGCCATGAGCCAGCCCTGGGAGGCGGACATGACCACTGCCCAGATGCTGGAGACGGTAAAACTGGCGGACGACCTGGGCTTTTACGCCGCCATGCTCGGCGAGCACTTTATTGTCCCCAATGAACATATTCCCCTGTCTGGCGACCACTACCTGCACACCACCGTGGCGCTGGGTGTGATTGCCGGCCACACTTCGCGCATTCGCCTGAAATCCTCTGTCACCGTGCTGCCCCTGCAAAACCCCATTGTCCAGGCCAAGGCGTGGTCCACCCTCGACTGGCTCAGCGGTGGCCGTTGTGCGCCGATTTTCGGCGTGGGCTGGCTCAAGGAGGAGTTCGACATGCTCAATGTGGATTTCCACAAGCGCGGCAAGATGTGCGACGAATACCTTGAGGCGATGCGCATTCTCTGGACCGAGGACAAGCCCAAATTCAACGGTGAATTCACCGCCTTCGAGAATGCCTCGTTTGCGCCAAAACCCACCCAGAAGCGTGTGCCCATCATGCTTGGTGGCGATGCAGCCCCGGTACTCAAGCGGGTCGGAAAATACGCTGACGGCTGGTCGCCTTTCCAGACGCCGCCGGAAAAATTTGTGGAGTCCATGGACATCATCAAGTCGCAGCCGGAATACGATGGCCGCCACATCGACATCTTCTTTGCCCTGGAAATGCTCAACGTCGGCTCCCACCACGAGATCAAGGGCGACGACCGCGCCAAGGGTGCCTGGGATTCCGCCAAAATTATCGACCAGTGTGGCTGGCTGGCGGAGCTGGGTGTCACCGAGACCATCGTCCCCCGGCCGCCCCTCGACGGTGTGGACGCCTACAAGGACCATATGCACTGGGTTGCCAGCGAAATCATCCCCAAGGTGGCTGGCCTCTGAATCAACAGGCCTTTTGCATAAAAAACCGGGCCATAATGGCGCGGTTTTTTATCGGGATTTGACCAGGCGGTTTTAATTGTTTCCATTATTTTTACCCAGCAACAACAACTGACAGTATTGGCTACAAAAGCTGGCAAGCCTGGTCAAAATCAAGACGGGGATTGCGGGGGTGCGCACCATTTTCGGCGCCATATCCCAGGTTGCAGAGGAAATTGACCTGCCAGCGTCCATCGGGGAAAAACTCTGCGTTGAGAGTCTGCTCGTTGAACCCTGACATGGGGCCGCAATCAAGCCCCAAAGCCCGCGCGGCCATAATCAGGTAACCCCCTTGCAGGGAGGAACTGCGCATGCACACCTCCTGAATCAGCTCGGGTTTACCCGCAAATGTGGCTTTCATATCACGGGACGGAAACAGCTGCGGCATCAGCTCATAAAATTGCGTGTCATAAGCCACGATGACGCAGCAGGGCGCCGCCATGGTTTTGTCGACATTGCCCGGGTTAAGATGGGGCTTCAGTCTGGCTTTGCCCTCCTGGCTGCGCACAAAAACAAAGCGGCCCGGACAGGTGTTGGCAGTGGTCGGCCCCCACTTAAGCAGATCGTAAAGACGCATTAACAGTGCATCGTCAATGGCTCGATCCTGCCAGCTGTTATAGGTTCTGGCGGATTCGAACAGTGTTTTCAGAGCAGTAACATCAAGGCTTTTGTACATGCTTACCTCTTTTTCAATTGATATTGGAAACTCTGCGACTTTCCCGCAGGAAACGCACATTTCCTCACACACTCCACGCAAAGCGTGGCCCGACACTATAAATCAAATGCCCACCTTTTTTGATTTATCAGCTAACAGATACCGTCGGCGGAAGCTGATTATTGATAAAGCAGCACAGCCCTGTTAGGGTGGAGCTACTGTTAACCGATGTCGAATAATCCACTGCCCTGGCGCTTCCCCACCCTGAACCCACCACAAAACCGGTAAAAATCCATGGCGGACAAAAACAGGGTGCTTGCTGCACCGGAAACCAGGCTCACATCGCGCCAGGAAAAAGCCGATATTGTCCGCCAGCGTGTTATCCAGTCCGCCCTGCAGGCCTTTGCAATCCACGGTTATGAAGGCGCCCGACTCAAGGATATTGCCGCCGCTGCGGATATCAGCCTGCCTCTGCTGGTTTATCATTTCGAGTCAAAGGAAAACCTGTGGGAAACCGCCATGCGCCAGGCCGCAGGCCTGCTGGATGAAAGAATCCGCGAGCTCAATGCCGCCAGCGACCTCTCCCCCACCGATAAACTCCGCCAACTGGTGATAGCGCTGGTCGGCGTTTGTGCGGAATTTCCCGAATTCCATCGCATCATGTCCATGGAGAGTTACAAGCTTTCCGAGCGGCTGATCTTCCTGTGCAAGCAGTGCGCCAAGCACCACTACCTGTCGATGATGGAAATCATTACCAACGCGCAAAAATACAGCCCACAGATGAGCCAGATTTCAGCCGAACGCCTCTGTTATGTGATGATCAGTATGGCGAGAATTTCCAACAATGCCGCCGAGTTTGAATATCTCACCGGGATTGACCCCAAAAATCCCAGGGAAATCAAAACCACCATCGAGGATATTTGCAACTTGCTGCGCATTCCTGCCTGAGAGCATTCACTTCACTTCCGCGTCGCGCCCGGACAACTTAATTCCCGGACAACAACACGCAAAAGTGAAACAGTACTGAAGGGTTGTTCAGCCAATACGCGTTACATTCAACACTTCACCCACATCCGCCGCCCCGGCCATATCGCTGGCATAGGAAAAATCGCCGTTTTGCTGGCGCTCCAGCAGTTCCTGATGGCGCCTGCGATAGAGCAATCCGGCGGTATCAAAGCGGGTGTTCATATCGATTTTTGGGACATTGAGCACATAGCGGGGATTTTGAGGATTGAGCATGGACTCATCCTGCGCCGCCACCATGGGCCCGGTTTTTGGCCAGTTGCGGCGGTAGCCGGGATCGCTGCATTGTTCAACACCAAACACGCTGTCGGCACGGGTGAGAAAACGCGACTCAGGCATATTGTTCTGCATCAGCGGCATGGACGGCGCGGCGCTGTAATGGGCATGGAGAAAACACACGCCGCTGCGAATAAAAACGTGGGTAAAAAACACCACGTCCTGAAAAGGCGCGCGTATACCCAGCACATTTTTCTGGTAGGCCGAAGTGGGCTTTTTTTCCGTGCGGCGAATCATGGTGATGGTTTCAGAGGTGGACTCGACACTGATGCTGTCGCTCAGGCACTCGTGCGTGCCACCGTAGTTGCCGTGGATATAATCGATATGGGTCAGATCGAGAATATTTTCCAGCACCAGCTCATAGGTGCAGTGAAAATAATTGCTCAGCCGCGCATAGGCAGGGCTGGGCTTGTCCTTCGCCAGAAAAGGAACATCGGGGATCAGGTCCGCATCGGCATTGTCGGGGTTGCCGTACCACACCCAGGCAAAACCGTAGCGCTCAACCGCAGGGTATTCACCGCTGCCTGCAGTGAATTGACTGCCGTTGCTGCGGTATTTGGCCAATTCTGCCGGATGAAATTCCACCGCACGGATACGTCCCCGGTCGCGCCACAAAAAACAGGGCTGTGCGTGGATAAAGCGCCGCACGGGGCTGCTGCCAATGTCCGGGCTGTGGGACACCGGAAACCAGGCGTCCCGCAGAACATGCCTGCTGGGTTCCCATTGCGCCAGCCTGCTTTGCTTGCCCTGGCCGTTAATCCCAAATTTTTCTGAGGTGCCGATGGTGGTCATGGAATATTCAGCCTGCTTTTGGATCAGCAAAAGCATCAAGCTGCCCGTTGCGGATACTGGATACATAGGGGTGCAGCTTTATCAGAGCGGCGGCGTCCAGGGTCTGTTTGACAGCAAATTGAATCTGCTCAAACGCCCTGCGCGGGACAAGGGACTGGTGTTTTGCGGTCAGAGAATGCGTTGTCCACTGCCAGCGCACTGCGGTGACACAATCGGTTACCGCCATGCTCGCCACCAGCGCCGACAACAGCGCTGTGTTGGTAGCATCATCACGCCATTCCAGCAGGGCCATATCGGTTTGACGGTGGAGGGTGGTGCGCATTGCCAGGGGGTAGTCACTGGCAATGCGCTTGCGGCGCCGGGCTTTTTCCGTCCAGTCCGCCACCCGCTCCACCACCAGGTGATCGGCGCTGAACAGTGGCTCCCCCAGCATATGATCATCAATCAACGTCACTTGTGGTGTATTGAGCAGCAGTGAGGGGCCGTCGAGCAGGGTCGCGATAAAATGCTTGTGTGGCAGGGTTATCAGGCAAAAACCTTCGCTGGGGTTGTGCGCCGCTTTTTTGCCCGAAGCGATGCTGAACTCCGGCAGTTCAGACTCATCGGCTTTACCAGGATCGCCACTCCACAGGAAAATCATGCCATTGCGCTCGGCACTGGCGAAATGCTCAACCCGGTATTGGCCTGGAATACTTTCGCCCTCGCTCAGGTTGGGAATTTTTTTGCACTCCCCGGCTTTGCCTTCGTAGCACCAGCCGTGGTAAGAACATTGCAGCCAGCCCTGTTCAGTGATTCGCCCGAGGGACAGCGGCGCGCGTCGATGGGCACACTGATCCTCAAGGATGCGCGCCACCCCGTTGCCATCGCGGAACAGCACGTACTCGCGCCCTTCGCACAGGCATGCGTGCGGAGCGCAATTCGGTGTCAACCGGTTTTTGTATCTATGCTACATTGCCTGCGGTTCAGCCTCTCCACAATACTGGAGAAAGTCCAAGCCAGGCACTGACGATCCTACAGGAGCAACACCATGACGAGGGCCACATTGGCAACTGCCAGCACAACAACCCCGCTCAAGCGCAGGCGACAACCCGAAGAGGTTCGCGCCCGCATCCTCGCCGCCGCCCTCACCTGTTTTGCCAAAAGTGGTTTCGACGGCACCAGCGTGCTGGAGGTCGCGCGCATGGCCACCGTCAGCGTGCCCCTGCTGATCTACCATTTCCAGTCCAAGGAAAAGCTCTGGCAGTCAACGGTTGAGGTGGCTGTCAACCAGTTTGAACTGCGGCTGGACGCGCTCAATGCCGACAGCGCCCTGTCTGCCACCGAAAAACTCCGCCAGATTATTCTTGCCCTGGTACAGGTACACAATGAATTTCCCGAATTCCGCCGGCTGATGTCCCATGAAAGCCACGAGGTGACTCACCGGCTCACCTGGCTGTGCGAGCGCTTTGCCAAGCGCCATCAGGAGGCCATGACCACCATCATTTGCGCTGCCCAGCGTGAAGGCAATGTCCACCCTGTTGCGCCGGAGCGGCTGTCACACGCCATCGTGGCGATGGCTACCATTACCTCCCAGGCCGCCGAACTGCAGGAGATATCAGGTCACGACTTGTTCTCGGAGGAAGAAACTCAAAAAACCATCGATACCATCAACAGCCTGGTGTTTATCCGTCACTGACTTATTCTTGGTGGTCGTATCTCCAATTGTTATTAGCCATCCACGCAGTCTTTGTTATAGTACGGGCCGGTTTGAACAGCACCGCCCGGCCACACCAATAAAGACATTTTTGTCATATTATCAATGAGCCAGATTTTTTATAACTTTAAGCCCATAACTTTAAGCCCGTAACTTTAAGCCCCGCAGCATGAATACCAATAACCTGAAAACCATTTACTTGAGGAGATAACCCATGAACGAGTACGTCCTGGTAGTTTACAGCAACCCCACCCCCGGCCAGGAAGACGCCTATAACGACTGGTACAACAACCAGCACCTGAAGGATGTGCTGGCCCAGCCCGGTTATATCTCCGCGCGCCGCTTCAAGCTGACAGATTTCAAACTGGATGCGGCTATGCCCGATCCCTCCCATCAATATGTCGCTTTCTACAATATGGTTACCGACGATCCCGAACAGGCTCTCAACGACATGAAGGCCCGGGTTGAGGCTGGCATTATCGGCCTCACGGAAGCCATGGCGCCGGATTTTCTGGCGTTTTGCTATGCCGCCGCCAGCCCTATGGTTTATGAGTAAGCCGGAGTAAACACCATGAGCGACAAAATTCGCGTCGGTATTATCGGCGCCAATCCCAATGGCAGCTGGGGCACCAATGCCCACCTGCCCGCCCTCGCTGCCCTGGATGACTTCGCCATTGCCGCTGTCGCCACCTCACATCAGGAAACCGCCGACGCCACCGCCAAAAAGTTTGGCGCCCCCCACGCCTTTGGCGACCCGCGCAAGCTGGCGGAATGTGCCGATGTGGATGTGGTGTCGGTGTGTGTGCGGGTTCCCGCCCACTTCGAGCTGGTGAAAATGGCCCTCGACGGGGGCAAGCATGTGTACTGCGAATGGCCCCTGGCGCGCACCAGCGCCGAAGCCGCCGAGCTGTGCCAAATGGCCAGCGGCAAGAAACTCGTCAACATGATCGGCCTGCAGGCCCGCCACGCACCGGCACTGCTGTATGTGCGGGACCTGATCGCCGCCGGTGAGATTGGCCAGGTGATGTCGTGCCAGCTCAATCACTCCGTGGACTGGATGCCCATGCTGCCCTCTTCCCTCACCTACCTGCAGGATTTTTCAAGCGGCGCCCATATGCTCAGCATTCCCGGTGGTCACTCCATCGATGCGGTGCGCTGGCTGATGGGGGACTTCCTCGAATTGTCGGCCTTTACCGCCACCCAGATACCAGAAATCACTGTGGTGGATACAGGCGGTAAATTCCCCCGCACCTCTCCCGATCAGGTGCTGCTGTCGGGCATCACCGCCAACGGCGCGGTAACCTCCGTGCGCATCCAGGGCAGCTCGCCCCACGGCTCTGGCGTTCGCCTGGAAATTAACGGAGACAAAGGCGATCTGGTGGTGCAGGCAGGGCCGGGGGCGCGGGGTATCCAGATGTCGGACCTGAGTGTGTTCAGAAGCACAGGATCGGCGCAGCAGGAACCATTGGTCATTCCCGAGGAGTATTTCGGCATTCCCGAGGCGGTGCGTTTTAACCCGCCCATGAATGTGGCGAAAAGCTACCAGTCACTGGCGGGTGCCATCCGCAATGGCGAAAAAGTGCCGGACTTTAACGACGCTCTGGCGCTGCACAAGGTGCTCGACAACATCATGAAGTCATCGAAGGAACGCCGTTTTATCCGCTAATCGACTGTATCATAGCTGTTTGCGTGAATGCCCATGGCGAAGATACGACGCCATGGGCATTTATTCATCCGTCATTTATTCATCCGTCATTTATTCATCCGTCATTTATTCATCCGTGATTTATTCATCCGTCATTTATTCATCCGTGATTTATGCTTCCTGAGTCCGAACCATATCCGCCCGCCCGTGGCGGGCGGCCAGCAAAAAGTGGGTCGCCGCCCAGAGATTGATCATCAGGGTGAGTATCAACGCCCAGCGCAGGGAATCGGGCCGGTCAATCAGATCGCTCAAGGTGCCGACAATCAACGGTCCCAACCCCCAGCTGATCAGGTTGGCGGACATTTGCACGGAGGCCACAGTAAAACCGCGCATATGATGGCCCACCAGAGACAGCAACAACGCATTGGCCGGACCGTTGTGGGCGGTATTCAACATGGCGTAGGCAAAATAGATCACCATCGCCACCCAGAATGCATTGGCCAGCAGCGCCGCCACCCCCACCACAATGGACAGGGATGCGGTGGAGGCGCACAACAGGGCAACCCGCTGGGGTTGAAACCCGCCGCTGCCCCTGTTGAGGCGGTCGGCAAAAAAGCCGCAGGCTATACCGCCAATGGCGCCGCAAATACCCAGCGCTACCGCCGCCACCACACCCGCCTGGGATAGGTCCAACCCGTGCTGGCGGGTAAAGTAGGACACCGTCCAGATGGAAAACCCCGACACCGTCAGCCCGGCGAGGATAATGCCCAGCATGCAGTGCATCACCGCCGGCCTGCGCAGCAGGTAGAGTAAAGACTGGCCCGGGGGCATGGGCTTTAACTCGCTGCGGGTTGTCTCCATGGCGCCGCGCACCGGCTCGCGCAGGGTGCACATAATCAACACCGCAACGATCAGGCCCGGCACCCCGGCAAAAAAGAAGGCGTAGCGCCAGCCGTAATGCTCGGCAATATAGCCCCCCACCAGAAAGGTCATTATTACCCCGAAAGCCGCACTGGCGTACCAGATGGCGACGGCGGAGGAGCGCTCTTTCGGACCGAAATAATCCGACAGAATCGACATCCCCGTGGGTGATCCACCGGCTTCAGCCGCGCCCACCGCCATGCGGCTCAACAGCAGGGTGGTGTAGCTCTGGGCCAGCCCGCACACCATGGTGAGGCCGCTCCACAGGGTGATGATAATGGCCAGCAGATTGCGCCTGTTGGTGCGATCCACCAGCCAGCCCAGGGGAATGGCGGCGATCGCAAAGGCAACACCGTAGGCAAGCCCGGACAAAAAGCCGATCTGTCCGTCGGACAGGTCGAATTCAAGCCGCACCGGCTCCACCACCAGACCGATAATGGTGCGATCAAGGTAATGACAAGCCTGGGCAGCGGTGAGTACAAACAGCACATACCAGCGGTAATTGCTGCTGTCGGGGGAAAGTGTGGGTAGAGGAGAATTTGGCTGGCTCATTATAATTATCCTGAATGATCAGTTGCTGCAATTCACTATGCTCCTGCAACAGCATAATTGCGGTAGTTGCAGGATGGGGAGATGTTGAACGGGAGATGGGAGACGGGAATCTTTGTCCATCTCCCATCTCCCATCTCCCATCTCCCATCTCCCATCTCCCATCTCCC
>OBJA01001272.1_pt1 | contig 17965 bp, 10 predicted proteins | sample 1519751 | NCBI WGS metagenome assembly OBJA01 (sample SAMEA3881238, study PRJEB22517) | soil metagenome | biome: lake sediment; feature: soda lake sediment; material: sediment, water from around vicinity | place: India | collected 2013-12-23 | depth 3 m | reverse complement strand
TGGTGCAACGCATCAGCCGAACCCAGTCGGAAAACGGATTCTACAACTTCAGCACGGCCACACGGGCGGATGCCCCAACCGGAAACTGGATGGGAAAAGTAACCGTAGGCGGGGTGAACTTCTCACGCGTACTGAAAGTGGAAGCCATCAAACCCAACCGGCTGAAACTGGATATGGATTTTGGAGAACAGGAATTGCTGACACCCCATGCCAGCTCAGCCAGGCTGAAAGCCAGCTGGTTACACGGGGCTGTTGCCCGCAACCTAAGGGCAAATGTGGCTGTTACCCTGCGGCAGATGAAAACCCAGTTCCCGGGGTTTACAGGTTTTGTATTTGATGATCCGGCACGCAGCTTTGAATCGGAGGAGGTAACCATCTTTGATGGCCGCATCAATGAAGAAGGAAGGGCGCAAATTAACCCGGACCTGGGGGTACAGCGCAATGCACCCGGTATGCTAAGGGCCGGATTTGTGGTGAGGGTATTTGAGGAAAGCGGGGATTTCAGCATCGACCGCTTTTCAATACCCTACTCCCCTTTTCAGCATTATGTGGGTATACGTGCTCCTGGTGGCAACAACTGGCAGGATATGCTGGAAACGGGCAGCGATCACCTGATAGAAGTTGCCACAGTTGACGCACAGGGCAAGCCCGTATCGCGCAACAACCTGGAGGTACAGGTTTATAAAGTTGAATGGCGCTGGTGGTGGGATGCCTCAGAAGAAAACCTTGCTTCCTATATTGGCAGCTCAAGGGCCCGCCCGGTATTCTCACAAAAAATATCCACACGTAACGGGAAGGGCAGCTTTCAGTTCAGGATAGACCAGCCCGAATGGGGAAGGTACCTGATTCGCATCAGCGACCCTGCAAGCGGGCACAGCACCGGGCAAATCGTATTTGTTGACTGGCCTGGATGGGATTCGCGCGCCAGAGCACAGGATCCTTCGGCAGCGGCAATGCTTTCATTCACCACCGACAAGCAATCTTACAAGGTAGGAGAAGCCGTTTCGGTTAATCTGCCTGCAGGCAGGGAAGGAAGGGCGCTGGTGAGCATCGAGTCAGGCTCCAGGGTACTGCGCAGTTGGTGGGTGGAGGCCCGGGGCGAGGAAACACGCTTCAGCTTTCCGGCCAGCGCCGAAATGGCACCCAACGCTTTCATTCACGTAAGCCTGGTACAACCCCATGCCCGAATGACAAACGACCTGCCCATCCGCCTCTACGGGGTGATCCCCCTTTTGGTGGAAGACCCCGCTACCCAGCTGCAGCCACTGCTTGAGCTGCCTGAAAGCCTGTCACCCGAGCAGACTGCAGTGATCAAAGTAAAGGAGGCTGCCGGTAAAAAAATGACATACACCCTGGCCCTGGTGGATGAGGGCTTGCTGGATCTGACCCGGTTCAACACCCCGGACCCCTGGTCGGCATTCTATGCCCGCGAAGCATTGGGTGTTAAAACATGGGATATGTACGATTTTGTGCTTGGGGCCTACGGGGGCCGCATTGAAAGAGTATTCAGCATAGGGGGCGACGAGGATGCCGGAGCCAGGCCCGAAACCCAGGCCAACCGCTTCCCCCCCATGGTTCGCTTCCTGGGACCTTTCACCCTGGAAAAAGGAAAAACAGCCAGCCATACCGTCAGCATTCCCAAATACGTAGGTTCAGTCAGGGTCATGGTGGTTGCCGGCGACCAGGGAGCATACGGCAAGGCAGAAAAAACGGTTCCCGTTAAGAACCCCCTGATGGTACTGGCAACCCTGCCAAGGGTGCTCACACCCGGGGAAAGCGTGAAACTGCCGGTTACTGTATTTGCTATGGAAGCAGATGTACAGAATGTTCATGTGGAAGTGATCACCAACGGCCTATTACCAGTAAAAGGTGAAAAGAGCAGGCAGCTGAGGTTTACGCGAACTGGCGAACAAATGGTACAGTTTGAGCTGGATGTTGCTTCAGCCATCGGCAGGGGCAGCGTCAGGGTGATTGCCAGCAGTGGCCGCCACAAGGCCGAATACGATATAGAAATAGATGTTCGAAACCCCAACCAGCCCATAACCCGTTTCACCGATGCCCTGGTAGAGGCAGGACAGCAATGGTCGGCCGATTATCAGCCCGTGGGCATCCAGGGTACCAATTCCGCTTTACTGGAGATCTCTTCCATTCCCCCGGTAGATTTTGGACGCAGGCTGAAGTACCTGGTCAGTTATCCGCATGGCTGCGCCGAACAGGTGACCTCGGGAGCCTTCCCGCAGCTGTTTCTTGAGTCGGTAATGGAAATTGATGCCCGCATGAAAGCCCATATCCGCGAGAATGTGATATCTGCCTTGCGAATTCTGGCCTCCTACCAGAGACCCTCGGGAGGCATAGGTTACTGGCCCGGAGCCAGCGAGGCTGCCGACTGGGCCAGCACCTATGCAGGTCATTTCATGCTGGAGGCAGAAGCTCGTGGTTACGGGTTGCCAGTGGGCATGCGCGACAACTGGCTTCGCTTTCAGCGCAGCCAGGCACGCAACTGGGCCCCGCGCAATCAGCCGGGCAACAACCATCAATACGACATGAACGACCTGATGCAGGCATACCGGCTTTACACCCTGGCATTGGCTGGCCAACCCGAGCTGGGAGCCATGAACCGCCTGCGCGAAACAACAGGCATCTCTCTTCAGGCACGATGGCGCCTGGCGGCTGCCTATGCCCTGGCCGGACAGCCCGAGGCAGCACGTCAGCTTACTGAAGGGGTTTCAGCCAGTGTCAGTTCCTATTCGCCCTTCAACAGCACCTACGGCTCGCGCGAACGCGACCTGGCAATGATACTGGAAACCCTCTCGCTGATGAACCGAAGGGAAGAAGCAATACCCCTGGTGCAGATCATCTCACAAGCTCTCACGGCAGATACCTGGATGAGCACCCAGACCACTGCTTATTGCCTGCTGGCAATGGCCAAATTTGCCAGCCAGGGAACCACAGCCCAGATGGAATTTGAATACCGCATCAATGATAATGCCATGGTAAAAGTTAGTTCTTCCAAACCTTTGCTGCAGATTCCCCTGGATATACCCCAAACCGCTTCAGGATCCCTGATGGTGAAAAACAACAGCAAGGGAGTGATGTTTGCCCGGCTGGTGCTGACAGGCATACCCGAAACAGGAGCTGTAATGGCCGAGGAAAACAACCTGAGGATTCAACTAAGCTACCGGGGCATGGATGGAAAGCCCCTGAATATTGGCAGCCTTGCCCAGGGGACCGATTTCATGGCAGAGGTGACTGTAACCAATCCGGGGCAAATGGGTAATTACACCAACCTGGTCCTTACCCAGGTATTCCCATCGGGTTGGGAAATCCACAACCGCCGGATGGATGAGGTAACAAGTGTGCATCAGGCAAATGTGCCCACTTACGAAGATATCCGCGACGATCGGGTTCATACACATTTTGATCTGGCAGCAGGGCAAACCAAAAAGTTCATTGTAGTGGTCAATGCAGCTTATCTGGGGAGGTTCTACCTTCCGGGGGTGTTCTGCGAAGCCATGTACAACAACAGGGTATCGGCCAGAAAACCTGGTCAATGGGTGGAAGTAGTGATTCCAGGAATGAACTGATGCAGTTGCGATATTGATTTGTCTGAAGAAAGAATGACATGAATGAATTCCGTAGGCAACTGGTTAATAAGCTCATGAAATGTCCGAAACGCTGGCGATGGATGGCTGCATTGGCCGGAGCGCTGCTGGTGGTGTATGGCTTTTGCCTGCCTGCTCAATTATTTACCGATCCCTGCAGCACGGTAATAGAAGACCGTGAGGGCAGGCTGCTGGGAGCGCGTATTGCCGGTGACGGGCAATGGCGCTTCCCGCAGATCGACTCAGTGCCTTACCGCTTTGAGAAAGCGTTGCTTATTTATGAAGACCGTTTTTTTTATTATCATCCCGGGGTAAATCCCCTGTCTGTCAGTCGGGCTCTTATTCAAAACCTTAGGCAGGGCCGGCGCGTAAGCGGGGGCAGCACCCTGAGCATGCAGCTCATCAGGCTCTCGCGCAAAGGCAGGCCTCGCAACCTGCAGCAGAAGCTTACCGAAATGGTGCTGGCAACCCGTCTGGAGCTGCGTTATTCCAAAAGCAGCATCCTTAGGATGTACAGCTCCCATGCTCCTTTCGGGGGCAATGTGGTAGGCTTGGATGCAGCCTCCTGGAGATATTTTGCCCGCTCCCCCCATCAGCTCTCGTGGGCCGAGGCAGCAACACTGGCAGTATTGCCAAATGCACCTTCCTTGATCTTCCCTGGAAAGAACCAGCAGCTTCTGCTTCAGAAAAGAAACCTGCTATTGGAACGCATGCACCAAAAAGGCATTATCGACGCCCTCACCCTGGAGCTGTCAATTGCCGAGCCCCTGCCTGGAGCACCCTATCCCCTTCCCATGCACGCATCACACCTGCTCAGCCGCATCGGGCGCCAGGCCCCAGGCCAGCGCGTGCGTACTACCATTGACCCCTTTCTTCAGATGCGGGCCGGCCAGATCGCAGAGGCCCATCACCAGGTACTGCAAGCCAATGGCATTCATAATGTGGCAGCCCTGGTGGCCGAAGTAAAAACCGGTAATGTACTGGCCTATATTGGCAACATTCACAACCTGAACAACCCCTATCAGGGGCACCAGGTGGATGTAATCACCTCTGCCCGCAGCACAGGAAGCATACTCAAACCTCTGCTGTTTGCACTGATGATGGAAGATGGGTCCCTATTGCCAAACACCCTGGTACCCGACATCCCAACGCAGATAGCAGGCTACTCTCCAAAGAATTACTTCCTGAACTGGGATGGGGCTGTTCCTGCCAGGCGATCACTTTCACGCTCGTTGAACGTTCCTTCAGTACGAATGCTTCGCGAATATGGGGTGGAGAAATTTCATCATGAGCTAAAAAAGGCAGGCATGACCACCCTGATTCATCCGCCTGGCCATTACGGGCTCTCCCTGATCCTGGGAGGGGCCGAAGGCACATTATGGGACCTTGCAGGAATTTATGCCTCCATGTCACGGGTGCTGGCAAATTATTTTCCACGCCAGGGGCGGTACAACCCGGGAGATTTTCATGGCTTGAACTACCTGCATGATCCTCCTGGGATGCCATCGGGGGGGCTTCAGCAGCGGGGACAGCTGAGTGCCGCCTCCATCTGGCTCACCTATCAGGCCCTGATTGAGGTGAACCGACCAGAGGAGGATTCAGCCTGGGAGCTTTACAGCTCAGGGGGAAAGATAGCCTGGAAAACCGGCACCAGTTTCGGGGGACGCGACGCCTGGGCCATAGGCACCACCCGCGATCATGTGGTGGGGGTGTGGGTAGGTAACGCCACAGGTGAGGGCCGCCCTGACCTGACAGGAGTTTCGGCTGCAGCGCCTGTAATGTTTCATCTTTTTGACCTCTTGCCACCCTCCCCCTGGTTTGAGCAGCCTTTCCCGGAGATGGAGCTTATTGCCAGCTGCCGCCATAGCGGGCACCGGGCCGGAATGTACTGTACCCATACTGATTCCATTTGGATACACCCGGCAGGGCTGCAGTCGGTAGCCTGCCCCTACCACATCCTGGTACACCTGGATGAACAGAGAAATTTCAGGCTCAACAGCCATTGCGCCCAACCCGGTGAAATGATCAGTCAGGCATGGTTTGTTTTGCCCCCGGTCATGGAATGGTATTACCGCAGACGCAATCCCTCCTACCGGCCACTGCCACCCTACCGCCATGGCTGCAATACCTCTGAACGGGCTGTTATGGAAATGATCTATCCGAGGGAAAACACCTCAATCTTTGTGCCGCGCCTGGCTAATGGCTCCCCGGGAGAAGCAGTCTTTGAGGTGGCTCATCCCAGGGAATACTCTACCATATACTGGCACCTGAACGAACAATACATTGGGTTAACCCGTCATATCCACCAGAAAGGCCTTGCCCCTTCTCCCGGATTCCACACCCTTACTTTGATCGATGAGGAAGGAAATTCACTGGTACAAGCTTTTGAAATTAAAGCGGCCAGATGACCGGGGGATTTTGTATATTGCATAATACAGCTTAAATTGCAGATTGATATCAAAATTTAGAAAAAACCAACCGTGAAGATCCGCACAAGGCTTTATGTTTTATACACTCTGCTGACAGGAGCCATCCTTTTGATAATTCTTGTGGTCATTCTTGCCCTGGCCTCAGCGGACCGCAGGCTTGAGTTCAGGAACACCCTGCGCAATGAGGCCCTTATCCGGGCCAACCTGCTGCTGGAAGCAGAAATGGATGCCTCTGCCCTGCAGGCCATTTACCAGGAGACCCTGCAGCTGAACCGACAGGTAGAGGTGGCCATTTACCGCCCTCCTTTTACCCTGCTGTATCACGATGCCATTGAACAGGATCTGGTGAAGGAGACCCCGGAGATGATCCGCCAGATACTCCAAGAGGGTGAGATCCTTTTTTCGCAGGATAACTGGGAAGGCATTGGGCTGGCATTATCATTCGAAGAACAATTCTATGTGGTTACAGCTGCTGCCTACGACGCTCATGGCTTTGCCAAGCTGCAGCGCCTGAGGAACATACTGCTGATCATATGGCTGATCAACGTGGGGCTCATGCTGTTTGCCGGCAGGGTCTTTTCCAGAAGAGCCCTGCAACCGGTTGCCCAGCTAATCGAAAAGGCTGATGCCATCACGGCAACCAACCTGAACCTGCGCCTTAGTGAAGGCAAAGGAAAGGATGAGCTCTCGGAGCTGGCCGTTACTTTTAACCAGATGCTCGATCGTTTGGAAAACTCCTTTGATGCCCAACGGGAATTTGTCTCCAACATAAGCCATGAGATCCGCACCCCCCTGACTGCCATACTGGGGGAAACAGAGCTCGCCCTCACCATGCCCCGGCAAAAGGAAGATTATGAAAGGGCCCTGAAGCATATACGACAGGATGCCCTGAAACTCTCCAGGCTTAGCACCAGCCTGCTTGACCTGGCTAAAGCCAGTTATGACCAAACCGAGATTAGCCTAAGGGAAGTTCGCCTGGATGAGGTATTGCTCGACGCCCGCCATGAGGTGATCAAGGCAAATGCTCAATACCATGTAAAGCTGATAATAAGCCAGGATCAGCATTCCGATGCCCCTGTTTGTGTATTGGGAAATTCATACCTGCTGAAAGTTGCCTTTGCTAACCTGATGGATAATGCCTGCAAATTTTCGGAAGATAATAGCTGTGAGGTGCACCTTGAATCAATGGAAGAACAGGTGCATGTCAGAGTATCCGACCAGGGTATAGGCATTGCCCCAGAAGACCTTCCACATATTTTTACTCCCTTTTACAGGGGCAAAAACAGAAAGTTTATTCATGGCAGCGGAATAGGCCTTCCCCTGGTACAACAGATCATCAACATCCACAAAGGTTATGTTGGAGTTGAGTCAGTTGAAAATGAAGGTACAAAAGTGTCGGTCAGCATTCCCATTGTACTCCACTGACGTGTACTTCCCTGGGAGAATTTCTAATAATTTTCTAATAAAATTCTAAATCTCCTCTAACTACCTCCTGGAAGGCTTGTTTATAATTTTGCATCATAAAGATGAAAAAGAATTCAGCCTTGACCCAGGGCAGATAATAATGAACACGAAAAAATCAGTAAGATGCAGATAGACGAAAAACAAGCATGGCAAGAGGAGCTGAAAAATCGTGAAAAGATCCGGGAGATCGTGCCAGTACTACAGAAAATGCCTGTAGTGGAGGTTGGGGAGATCCTTTCAGAACTTGAAAATGAAGACCTTATCGAGGTTCTTCCCCTTTTTACATATGATCAACAGGGGATGATCTTCTCGGAATTTGACATGCCCCGCAAGCTGGATTTCTTCCGGCATATCAGCAAGAAGCGTTTCGGGCGCGTCTTCGAGAACATGCATTCCGACAGCCGGGCCGACATGTTCCAGGAAATGGAACAAGAAGAACAGGTTGCCCTGCTGCCCTTTCTGAACAAGCAGGTACGCGAAGACGTACTAAGGCTCTCGGCTTATCCGCCTGAAACGGCCGGTGGCATTATGAACACGGATTTTGCAACCGTAGAGGAACATAAAACCTGCGGCCAGGCCATTGATAAAGTTAGAAAAGATGCCCCCAACAAGATGATCTATTACATCTATGCCGTTGACAGCGACATGATACTGCAGGGGTTTCTAACCCTGAAAGACCTGATCCTCGCCGACCCCAACGAGAAAGTGTCCAGTATCATGTTTCGTGAATATGCCTTTGCCACGGTTGATGAAGACCGCGAATCAGTTGCCTCAAAAATCGAACGCTATGACCTGGTGGCCATCCCTGTGGTGAATCAGCAGAACCAGCTTGTGGGAATTGTTCATCACGATGATGCTATGGAGGTTATCCATGCCGAGCACACCGAGGATATGGAAAAGTTCATGGGTATAGTTCCCGGACGCGAGATATTGGATTATAATCAAACGGGTGTATTCACCCACTTCCGAAAACGCGTGATATGGCTCTCCTCACTGGCCATACTGGGTTTGATTTCCGGGATAATTATTCATGCATATGAAGAAGCTCTTTCAGCATTGATCATCCTGGCCCTGTATATGCCCATGGTGGCTGATACCGGGGGGAACACCGGCAGCCAGGCCGCCACCGTGGTTATCCGTGCCCTGGCCCTTGGCCAGGTTTCGGTTAAAGACTGGTTTCGCATCCTTTTTAAGGAGGCGCGCATTGCAATACTGCTTTCCCTGGTGCTGGGGGCAATTGCTTTCGGGAAGATACTGTTTCTGTCGTGGGAAACAGAAGTACCCCAACAGTTCAACCTGCTGTATGTGGCCACAGGGATTTCCGCTGCCCTTTCCCTGCAGGTAATCACTGCCACGGTGCTTGGGGCTTCCCTGCCACTATTCGTAAAACGTCTGGGCGGGGACCCGGCCGTGGCTGCTAGCCCGGCCATTACAACCGTGGTGGATATAACCGGATTGCTGATATATTTTGGAATTGCTACCATCATGTTCTTTTAACAAATCCTTTACCATTATTAAATTAAATTGGACATGAAAAGACAGTATTTTATTCTGGCAGGTTGCCTGATGCTGTTGGCAAGTAGTTGCACGATCCTTGTCAACACTCCGCATGAAACCCTGTCTGAGGGCTTCTATCGAAGGGCAGTTGCCGAAGAAGAAGAAAGCCGAATTTACCTTGACTGGGAGGATGACACTTTAAGGATCTATGCATTGGAGGAAAGAAACGGAGAAATCTTTCGTGCCGCAACTTATGACTTTCCACCTCTTGTAGGGGAAGCTGTTTCAGGTGAAATGATTCTTGTGGAGCCTAGCCTTGATCTGGATTTTATGACCATATTGTTTAAATACCGTCCACCGGAAGCCAGTCTTCCCAGGCAGCTGAACAGCGACTTAAGCGGAGCCCTTTACCTGGGATACCGACGGGATGTTTATCGAATAAATTATTCCCCGGTCATTCCGGGCATGCATACCCGGCAGATCAGCCATATCGGATATTCAGGCGGAGCCTTTGCCGGCTTTGGGGCCTCTGCAATCAATCCCTGGGTAACAGAAGACCTGGTTCAGAAAGAATATGAAGGGGTGGTGGCTACTACCGGAGTGGCTGCCCTGCTAGGGGTGGGTCAGTTCACCCTTGGCCTTGCCGTGGGATGGGACTGGCTGCTGGATGCCAACAACCAATACTGGATCTACCAGGGACGACCCTGGTTTGGCTTCACTATTGGCTTGAATCTGAATTAAAAGCAGCAACCCCGGGTCCCCTGATTATTATATCCGGCAGTAAGTCCTGTGCAAAACTTCCACCCCTTTGGTTTCAGGATCACTGTCATCTCTTTTTTTTCCTCTGGGAGTACGTGAATCTTTAGTACCTTCGCACAGAAATACATTTAAGATCATGGTTTTTAAACAATTGTCTTCTCTGGCGAAGGCATTTCCGGCCGTTATTTTGATCTTTCTGCTGATCAGCGAACTGCCTGCCCAAAGCCCACCAGTTGCTCAGCTTAGGCGCGAATTTCCCTATGCCGAGTTATCAGCTTCTCATATTGATCTGGGAACCCTCATCCGGGGAAACCCAAAGCAGGCCGTGATCACCCTTCAGAATACTGGTTCACACCCCTTGCTGATAGGGGCTGTGCGCAGTTCCTGCGGGCTGATGATCCCTTCATGGCCCATTGCTGCCCTGCAACCCGGACAACAGGCAAATATCAGCTTCCGATACGATGCCAGCCGACTGGGACCTTTCGAAAGGTTTATCACCATTCATACAAATGCATTCCAGAAAACCCTTAAGGTGAAAGTAACCGGTCAGGTTACCGAAGCATATAAGGACCTTCCGCAATAGGCATGCTAAACCAAATTGTTTAGGAAAATATTCAAATAATTGGCAACTTTGCACCATCATAAAGCTTCTTTCTATTATTAACATCTTCAACCAACCTGTCATGCCGAATATATCCGAAAAAGGGCGGATAATGCCCGAATCACCCATCCGCAAGCTGGTACCTTTTGCCGAAAAAGCAAAGGCAAATGGCACACGTGTTTATCATCTGAATATTGGTCAGCCGGATGTACCCACCCCCCAGGCAATGATCGATGCCATGCACAACCTGGATGTAAAAGTGATCGAGTACAGCCACTCTGCAGGTATTCTTTCCTACCGCAAGAAGCTCTGCGAATATTATGCAAAACACAACATCCACATCACCCCCGATGATATCATTGTAGGAGCAGGTGCCAGCGAGGCCATACTTTTTGCCGTTCAGACCTGCCTGAACCCCGGCGATGAAATGATCATTCCCGAACCCTTCTATGCCAACTACAATGGATTTGCTATCAGCGCCGGGGTGAAAGTAAAGCCTATAATCAGCAGCATCGACAGTGGGTTTGCCCTTCCTCCCATTGCCGATTTTGAGAAAGCAATCACCCCCAATACAAAGGCCATCATGATCTGCAACCCCAACAACCCTACTGGCTACCTTTACAGCAAGGAGGAACTGGAGGTTTTGCGTGAGATCGTTCTGAAGTACGACCTTTTCCTGTTTGCCGATGAGGTATACCGAGAGTTCTGCTACGATGGCACCACTCACTATTCGGTGATGAACCTCGAAGGCCTTGAAAATAATGTGGTACTGTTTGATTCGGTTTCCAAGCGATACAGTGCCTGTGGTATCCGGGTAGGTGCCATGATCTCGCGTAACAAGGAAGTGATGAAGACCGCCCTGAAATTTGCCCAGGCCCGCCTGAGCCCTCCCTCCCTGGGCCAGATTGCCGCCGAAGCTGCAGCCATTACTCCCGATTCCTATTTCGAGGAAGTGATCACCGAGTACAAGGCCCGCCGCGATACTGTTGTTTCAGCCCTTGGAAAGATGGACGGGGTGACTTGCCCCAACCCTAAAGGCGCATTTTACGTCACAGCCCGCCTGCCCATCGACGACAGCGACTATTTCTGCCAGTGGTTGTTGGAATCATTCAACCACGATGGACAAACCCTGATGCTGGCCCCCGCTACCGGTTTTTACTCCACCCCGGGAGCAGGCATGGATGAGGTGCGCATCAGCTATGTCCTGAATGTTGAAGACCTGAAAAAAGCCATGGAGTGCCTGAAAGTGGCCCTTCAGCAATATCCCGGCAAAAACTGATTTCTGACCAGTAAAAAAAAGAGGCTGTCCCATCAGGAACGGCCTCTTTTTTTTTATTCCCAGGGAGAGCTTCCTTACAGCTCGCACCTCATATCTGTCAGCCTACACCTTCCCCCGAAGAAATTTTCCAGTATGTGATGCTTCACATTTTACAAGGCCTTCCGGGGTGCCTTCAAATACAATATTGCCACCATGCTTTCCTCCTTCAGGCCCCAGGTCGATAATCCAGTCGGCACTTTTAATGATCTCAGGATTGTGCTCAATGATCAGCAGCGACTGCCCGTTTTCTATCAAGGCATTGAATGCCAGCAGCAGCTTATTGATATCATGAAAATGCAAACCCGTGGTAGGTTCATCAAAAATAAACAAAGTTTTGTGAGGGGTTATCCCTTTTACCAGGAAAGATGCCAGCTTGATGCGTTGGGCCTCCCCCCCGCTAAGGGTACTGGAGGGCTGTCCCAGGCGAATGTACCCAAGGCCAACATCAGCCAGGGGCTTCAGCCGGGTTGCAATGCGCTGGCAGATAGAAGCAAACTTTTTGCTGTTGCCGAAAAAAGCAATGGCATCATCAACTGTCAGATCCAGTATTTGTGATATGTTCTTTCCTTCAAAGACCACTTCCAGCACCTCGTCCTTAAACCGCTGTCCCTTGCAGGTTTCGCATTCCAGGGTGATGTCGGCCATAAACTGCATCTCCACCTTCACGCTTCCTTCGCCTTCGCAATCAGGGCATCTCCCCCCGTCAATATTGAAAGAAAAAAAGCCAGGATGGTAACCCCTGGTCTTCGACAGGGGCTGGTCGGCATACAACCCACGAATCTCATCGTATGCCTTCAGGTAAGTCACCGGGTTTGAGCGGGATGATTTCCCAATGGGGTTCTGATCGATGTATTCCACATCCTGCAGGCTGTTCAGGTCACCTTCCAGGGCATCATATTTGCCGGAGAACTCCGAATAACCCCCATAGAGCTTTTTCAGTGCGGGGTATAAAATGCCTTTTACCAGTGAGGTTTTGCCCGAACCGCTTACACCCGTGACCACTGTCATCACATTCAGTGGCAGCTTGACCTGGATACCCTGCAGGTTGTTTTGCCTTGCCCCTATCACATGAATAAATTCCTTCCAGGGCCTTCGCCGGGCAGGAAGTTCAATATTCAGCTCATGACGCAGGTACTTGGCAGTCAGGCTATAGGGATGCTTGATCAGCTCCCCGAAAGGGCCCTGGAATACAACCTCTCCTCCGTGTGTTCCCGCCAGGGGACCAATATCTACCACCTGGTCGGCAGCATGCATGATATCCTCATCATGTTCGACAACGATCACGGTATTTCCCTGCTGCCTGAGTTTTTCCAGCACCCTGATCAGCCGGTGTGTATCGCGCTGATGCAGGCCAATACTGGGTTCATCCAGAATATACATTGACCCTACCAGGCTGCTTCCGAGCGAGGTGGCAAGATTTATTCGCTGGGACTCTCCCCCCGAAAGGCTCGAAGAGAGCCGGTTCAGGGTCAGGTAACCCAGCCCCACATCGTTCAAAAATTCCAGGCGGTTATTGATCTCGGTGAGTAAACGACGGGACACCTCCCGGTCATGAGCATCCAGATTCAATTCCCCGAAGAACTGCTGCAGCTCGTCAAGGGGGGTGAGTACAATTTCTGCTATAGACTTACCTCCTACCTTAACATAATTGGCATCCTGCCGCAGACGGGTCCCTTTGCAATCGGGGCAACCGGTGCGGCCACGATAGCGCGACAGCATCACGCGGTATTGTATCTTGTAGGTATTTTCCTCCACCATCCGGAAAAAGTCATTCAGTCCTTCAAAATAACGGTTTCCTGTCCACAACAGCTCCTTATGTTCATCACTCAGCTGATAATAAGGTTTGTGAATGGGAAAATCGAACTTATAGGCAGTGTTCACAAGCTTTTCAAGGTATTTTCCCATCTTCTCCCCTTTCCAGCAGGCAACTGCTCCATCATACACCGACAGGCTCTTGTTGGGGATCACCAGGTCGGGGTCAATACCGATAATGCTTCCAAAGCCCTCACAGCGCTTGCAGGCTCCGTAGGGGTTGTTGAAGGTGAACAGGTTCACGGAAGGCTCCTCGAAGCTTATCCCATCGAGTTCAAACCGGCTGCTGAAGTGAAGGATTTGCATTTTGCCATCCCTTCTATACTCCAGCTGGCATTCACCCTCACCTTCAAAGAAGGCAGTCTGCACTGAATCAGCCATACGGCTGACCAGCTCCGGGTCATTGCTGCGAATACTGAAACGGTCGATAACAATCAATGGCTTTTTGCGAATAGGCGTCTGCCTGATGCCGGGCATTACCTCGTCGATACGGCGAATCTCATCATTCAGCAGTATCCTGGTAAATCCCTGCTGTAAAAGCACCGACAGCTGAGTTTCAAGATCACGGCCTTCCCTGAGGTTCAGCGGAGCCAGGATCACCACCTGGGTTTCTTCGGGAAGCGAAAGACAAAAATCTACCACGTTGGTAACTGTATGCCGCTTCACAAGATTTCCTGACACGGGAGAATAAGTCTTGCCAATTCGGGCAAAAAGAAGCTTCAGGTAATCAAAAACCTCCGTGGAGGTACCTACAGTTGAGCGGGGGTTGCGGGTATTTACCTTCTGCTCTATGGCAATGGCCGGAGAGATCCCTTTGATATATTCAACTTGGGGTTTGTGCATTCGCCCCAAAAATTGCCTTGCATAAGAACTAAGGCTTTCAACGTACCTGCGTTGCCCCTCCGAATACAAGGTATCGAAGGCAAGGGAGGATTTACCTGACCCCGACAAGCCCGTGATCACAACCAGCTTGTTGCGCTCCAGGGCAACATCCACACTTTTCAGGTTGTGAACCCGGGCACCCTTTATGAGTATGTATTTTTTGGAATCTAAAGTATCTATGGATTGGTTCATCTGGATATCATGAAAACGAAACAACAAATTTACCATTTTCCATCCGGAATTCCTTCAAAGTAAAAATCATGAATGAACGCTTATTATTTTTTGTAGTTTATAGAACTTTTATCGAAAATACCTGCCGGGAACTTCCCACTTGAATTTAAAAGAACCCTTTAGATACTATATTTTTTGGTTACATTATAACTGCGATTGGTTAGTTTATTCCCGCATTTGGTCGAAATAGAAAAAATTGTTAATTTGCCGGAAATTTTTAATTTTTTTTAGAATCTGAAAAAAATAAATTATATTTGCTGCAGTTTTAACAACCCACATCAAATTAATTGAAATTAACCTTTAAAACATAGGAGGACGGATTATCGATTAGACATATACTCTTGTTCAAATCAATTAAGGAGGCCATCATGAATGACCGTGTAATCAGCGATCAAGAGTTAATCCGTCAATTTATTGCAGGCGATCACTCTCCACTGGAAATCTTAATCAAGCGCCATCAGCGCAAAGTCTTTTCCTATATCATTCTGATTGTAAAGGACAAGCAGCTTGCTGAGGACATATTCCAGGACACCTTTATCAAGGTGATCAACACCTTACGGGCGGGCACATATAATGAGGAAGGGAAGTTTCTTCCCTGGGTCATGCGTATTGCCCATAACCTGGTCATTGACTTTTTTCGAAAAAACAGGCGCATGCCTGTGGTTGAGAACAGTGAGGAATACGACCTGTTTGAAACCCTGAAGGTTTTTGAGGAAACCATTGAAGACAGGATCATCACAACCCAGATCCACAATGATGTTAGAAAACTTGTGGAATACCTGCCCGAGGAGCAAAAACAGGTGCTCAAAATGAGGCATTACCAGGACATGAGCTTCAAGGACATTGCTGATCAAACGGATGTAAGCATCAACACGGCTCTTGGCCGAATGCGCTATGCGCTGATCAACCTGCGAAAACTTGTTAAGGAAAAGGACATCATCCTTACACGGTAAACCCTTCTGATTATATTCGAAAAACAGCCATCCTGCAAACTTCGGTTCGCGGGATGGTTTATTTTTCAGGCATGTGCATCAGCCTGCTCAGTGGGATCAGTTGCCCGGGCCGGTAAAATGTCTGCCCGGGGATTTCAATGAATTGCTGGTTGATCATGTAAAGCCTGCTGTTGAAGGTATCTTGTGGAAAGGTATTCTGCTGGTCGAAATCCTCCATCTCAAAGCGGGTAAAATTCAGTTCACAAACCGACAGCTCCCATTGCTCATCATTCAAATAAAGCAGTGGAAATCCCTGAGTGCGGCAGATAAAGGGCCGGCTTTGGTAGATCAGGCACTGCTGGTTGGCAAGAAATGGGCAACTACCCCCGGGCAGATCCTGGTTGCCCGGCTGAAGCTTGGCCCCGGCCTCATGTAAGATGGCATGAAATTCGACCGGGAAAATGCTGAATTCCATGCAGCAGTGCTGGCAGCCTGCCCGGCAGCTCATGTGGGCAGCATGCATCGCCCAGAGGCTTTTACACAATGCATCCAGCTCCCTGCGCAGTGCAAAATACTGACCTATGGGTGTGATCGTTTCCATGCTGCAAATTTACGACTTTTTGCCAGCAGCCCATTCAGTGCCTTTACCATATATTTTTCCATAACTTTGCCCCAGAAAAATTTTGTAACACATGATTCTGCAGGAAAATTTCTCCCTGAAAAAGTTAAACACTTTTGGTATTGATGTAAAAGCCCGGTATTACCTGGAGGTGGATCAGGAATCGGATATCAGGGAGGTATTTACCGGCAGCAGGTTTGGCAGCCTGCCACTGCTGATACTGGGTGGTGGCAGCAACATTCTGTTCACCAGGGATTTTCCCGGCCTGGTTGTCCGTATAACAACAAAGGGCAAGCAGCTGATCCACCAGGATGATGACCACGTGATCATAGAGGCGCAGGCCGGCGAGGACTGGGATCAGCTGGTACAATGGGCCGTTGAAAATAACTGGGGGGGTCTTGAAAACCTCTCGCTGATTCCCGGGCAGGCCGGAACCTCTCCTATCCAGAATATTGGCGCCTACGGAGTGGAGCTGAAGGATGTTTTTCACAGCCTGACGGCAATGGACAAAGCCAGCGGGCTGCTTCAGCATTTTACAGCTGCGGATTGTGCTTTTGGATACCGCGACAGCATTTTCAAAAACAAGGCCCCCCACAGGTACATCATCCTTTCGGTAAGGCTAAAGCTGAGCCTGCCCCCTCACAGGCTCAACACATCTTATGGTGCCATCGGGCGCGAACTGCAGGCCATGGGTTGCAATCAACCAGGCCTGGCACAGGTAAGGCAGGCAGTTTGCAACATCCGCAACAGCAAGCTGCCCGATCCCAAAATACTGGGCAATGCCGGCAGCTTCTTTAAAAACCCGGTGGTGGATCATGACCTGTTTGAACTCCTTAAGGGATCATTCCCCGATATGGTGGCTTTCCCTTCAAACAATGGGGTAAAACTGGCTGCCGGATGGCTCATAGAACAAGCTGGCTGGAAAGGCTACCGGCAACAAGATGCCGGGGTACATCAAAACCAGGCCCTGGTACTGGTAAATTATGGCTCAGCTACCGGCGTGCAAATCATGGAACTGGCAAAAAAGATCCAGGATTCTGTCCTGGAAAAATTCGCCGTTAAGCTGGAGCCAGAGGTAAATGTACTGTAACAATTTACCTGCATCAATTTCCATATTATCACTTAAAGCCATGTTCTAAAAAAATAGTAGATTGCGCGCCCTTACAAATACATATCTCAAATGGATCACAAAGACACCCTGATCAACAAAATCGAACGATATAGCGCACTGCTGACTATTCTGCTGTTAACCACCAGGATATTAATCGGGACTGAGCTGAACGTGATATTACGCATCAGCCTGACAATCCTGTCAATCTTTTACATGTGGTTTGGGTTCTTTATTTTTAACCGCTTGCAGATCATGGATTTACTGGACAGGAGAAAACGGGGAATGCTTAACATTTTCAAAGTAGCAGGCAGCATTTTAATGGGCTTGTGCTATTCCTACTGCCTGACAGCAATAATTTTCTCGTTATATTTTTTCAAAGGCATGCACTTCATGCTGGGGCTTTCCACCTTTTTGCTCGTATTGGGAACAGCTGCCATTGGCATATATCATTGGTTCAACCCGGGGGAATTTTCCTACCTGAAACAGTATTATCAACGTTCGGCTGTAATTGGTTTGTTTGCTGTCATCCTGCTGGCAACTCCTCTTGAAACGCGGCTGAAGGTTCTATACCGCGATCATCCCGATTTTGTGGAAGCCTACATGGCCTACCACAACGACCCCAGCCAGGAGCAGGTTGTTGAAACCCTGCGCGAGGTGCGCAGCCGATTCAGATGAACTCTCAACTTCTCAACCACTCAACCACTCAAC
>OBJA01001271.1_pt1 | contig 17976 bp, 11 predicted proteins | sample 1519751 | NCBI WGS metagenome assembly OBJA01 (sample SAMEA3881238, study PRJEB22517) | soil metagenome | biome: lake sediment; feature: soda lake sediment; material: sediment, water from around vicinity | place: India | collected 2013-12-23 | depth 3 m | reverse complement strand
ACACGGGTGCAGGTTTCGTTGGGGACGTATGCAGATTTGGCTACGCACGTGCGCACACCGATGCACCTTAGGTGTACACACCGATGCACCATAGGTGTACATACCGATGCACCATAGGTGTACCTATCCCCCGCTGGCCCAAATTTGTAATTTATGCCTTGCCCATCTGGGCAAACTTTGCTTTTCCAACGTAAGGCGCGGGTCGGAGACCGGCGCCAGCGAGGGAATACAAGTTTCACCGAAAACTATTTCCAGATTTATGCTTCGGGAAGCAGCTGTAAAGAAATATTTACAGCTCAAATAAACTCTGCTCTAACAGGAACATGAGCGGCGTGTAGCGCCCAGCCCCGAGCACCCGGGGGTTGAACGATACCCTCCGGGTTGAGGGCTATGCACTTAAAGAAGGTTTTTATTGATTTTTAAAAACAGAACAGCTTGGAAACGGCTTGGCGTTCTTGACATGTTGCAGGTTTTTGTGCTTTGTCACCTCATTAGCTTAGTCAATCTGGTGTTTCTGTAATCAGCTCCAGATATTAAAAAGTTGAATGAAAATAAAATATGCCTCCAAACATACTGTTGAGACTAATAGTATTGAGATATATTATGAATAAGGAGAAGGAAAACCATTAGCGACATATTTTTTCGTAAATTGCTTGGCACTATACGCCTCAGAAGATGAAAAAAGTTGCCGCTCTAATTTTATCTATGATCGTTTCGGGCATTGTTTTTGGCCAAGAAAATCAATTGGTATATACCGCAACCGTTCCGGTAGCCAATGCAACGGCAAAGGAATTACACGACCGATGCATTAGTTGGTTCTCCAGGATTCCCGACAGCCAAGAAAAAGCCTTGGTTAAATCAACCGATGATAAAATGATTGCAACGTTGTCCCCCCCGGCTGATCAGGATTTGCAATCCTGATCCTGTTACATCCGGATTTTTAATCCGCGTTTGAGACCGCCTCTTCGGATATGTCGAAAGCGGTTAGCGGCTGGTGCGGATGTGCCATTCGCACCTTAATAATGCCGGATTTTCAATCCGAATGGAGGTTCGCTGGTAATATGGGGCCGGTGGAAAGCCTAATACAGGACGATCCGGAAGCCCAATGATGAACGCTCAAAGCTGCCCGACGAACCAGTAACCTGTATGAAAGTAAAACTTCACACAGTGAAAGTAGTACTTACAGTGTGTGAAAAATTAATTACACACGTATGTAAGCAGTGTTTACAGTGTGTGAAAATTTCATTACATACCGAAGTAAATTTGGCTGCACACGGATACAGGTTTAGGCTACCTTTTCCAAAGTTCAAAACTTGGGAAAATTTATCAGATATAAACAAACCAAATTGCTATTTTCTCTTAGCCCGAACTCGCGTTAATACAAAATCACCTTTTTACATTCGACGTAGTCTTCAAAACCTATTTCAACGAGATAAATCCCCTTGGTCAAACCAGCTAAGGATACTGTAAAAAGTCGAGAGATAAGGTTGTTGTTTTGATAAACGGCCGAACCTGCCGATGAAAAAATCCTAATCCACTTTATATCTTTCGATGCGGCGATCTTTATTTCGTCTTGTGTAGGATTGGGATAAACGGTTATCGAATTTTCCAGCAACTCATCCAATCCAGTCGTCATACTTTCGAGTACAGTGATCTTAAAGGTATCTGGCTCGCTTTTTAGATAACTCCAACCCGCCTGCACTACAATATGATATTCTCCGATTTCAAGGGGCGTACCTGAAAACGTACCATTGTACGAATCCAATATAATCCAGCTGGGAAGACCATCTCCTCCCCGAGTCATAGCGTAGTAATATGGACTATACGGCGTTTCGTAACTAAAGGTCGTCGAAGGTATTTTGAAATAAAACGGGCTATTTTTATAGGCAACGGTGTCCGATAAAGGCTCGACCAAAACGGGGGCTTCGATGACATTTTGAATTTGAATTTGAATTTGAAATGTCTTCCTCAATGAGTTAGCCGACGAGTCCCGGGCTTCTATGCAAACCAGCTTTTCCGGTTCAACTTCATAATCGAACATTTTATTTGAGAACAGGGAATCTTGTTGGATCATAAATTCGGCATTATCCAACTCCTGCCCATTTTCATCGGGTACCAATGTGTAGGTCAGCATATCATCTACATTGGGGTCAATAGCCTGAATAGTCCCTATGTAAGTCATCACCGGCCTGTTCTCCGAAATCCGGTTATAGGACAGCGATAAGTAAACCGGTGCCAAATTATCAGGTGCCCCCTGGTACTCGAACGCACCTAAATCGATTGTTTCAGAGATACGTTGGTTGCCCAAATAATCAAAGCCAGTTAAATAAGCACTAACGCCTGTTGTATCCCCTGTATTTACACATGCTGAGTTGTCGGATAATTGATAGAGGCCAGATTCTGATTCAAAATTCGGTTCAAAGTTGAATACCAACCCAGGTATTACTTCTCCGCTTGTGTTGTACTGATCATTTTCATTATTGCTAATCAGCAAGCGTTTTGCAGTAGGAACATAATTGAATGAATAAAGTTGGTTTCCCAAGTTGTCAGAGCCATTCGACCAGATGATTGTGTTAACCAAGCTTGGTTTGGAATAACGGCAATACATCCCCCCACCATCTGTTGCGGAGTTGGCAACAACGGTATTGTTCAGAATTAACGGATTAGAATTGTCCAGGTATATGCCTCCCCCTGAGGTTGCTTGATTTCCAGTTATCAGGTTTCCAACAATCACCGCGGGGGAGTGGTAATAACAATTTATTCCACCCCCAAGCGGGGCTTGGTTATTGCGAATGATGTTGTTCCGAATAACCGGAGATGAGAATCTTTCGACCCAAATAGTTCCGCTTTCATACTTTGTTGTAACATTATTTTCAATGGTATTATTCTCGATCAACGGGCTTGACTCATATAGGTGAATTGCAGGCCCGTTCAGCGATGTAAATCTCGAGTGATGAATTTTGACTTTTGAAAAACCGTCAATAAAAAATCCAGCATTATGGGCGTCGGAAATGTGACAATAGGCCAACTCGGTACTATCATTGTTATTCATTGCACCGGATGGATGACCGTATGCATAGAATCCGTTTTTAATTTCAATGTCTTTCCAACGTTGTCCGGAAGTTGCTGAACTAAAATAAATCGAATCTTTTTCGGTTCCGACTGCTTTTAATGCACCAATAATTTCAAGGTAAACATCCTTTTCCAAATAAAGATGTACGCCTGGGTTAATTACCAAAGTAACCTCATCATCAATGACCGTATTACAGCCGACATAAATAGAATCCGCATTCCAGGTGGTGTTATATTCGATATGCCCGCAAACATTGTTAGTCACATAAACTATCATCACGGTGTCCGCGATTGACGAATCAGTCAGCGAACTGTCGGTCACCTTTATATTTACTTCGCATTTTCCAGTCCAGTTTGCGGTTGTTGTTAAATCAAAGGTGCAGGTCGTACTGTCTCGTTGAATGTTTTCAATCCGCACATTTTCATTAGCCGAACTAATTTCGATGGTGTGGATATCATCCGGATCAGGATCCCAGTAGGAAAATGATAGCTGAGTGGTGCTTTGAGCGAGAACGTCAATGCTGTCGACCGACGAAATGATCGGTCGCCGATTGTCCGGACTTCCCTGAAATTCGTAGGGTCCAATGTCAATTCGGTCGCCAACAAGGCGTGTATTGCCCGCGATATCCAGAGGATAATCTTGTACATCGGTTCCGGACTTACCGGTATTAATAGCGTACGAATCGCTTTTTAAACGCCAATCTGCTTCCAGCGCATTAAAGTCCGGGCCAAATCCCGCTGTCGGATTGACAAATCCGGGGTCGAGAAAGTAGTTGTTATTTGTCTTGACTGGCGTATCAATAATTGAATAATCGATTGTAGATCTTCTTACCGCTTCATTGGTGCCGTTGAAAATTGAGTTTATCGCTTCGTGGTTATACCCTGAGAAATACCCACCGATACCAGCATTATTATAAAGTATTGAATTCCTCATAACAAATGAGTTACAATCCTCATACATGCCACCTTGATTATTACATATCAAGTTATTATAGAGATAAGCATCGCCGGACAAACGCAAAGCTGATCCACCTCTTTCAAACCACCTTATTGAATTATTTACGACAACACAATTTTTCATCGTCAGGGTGGACATGTAAGAAGTGACCGCGGAACCATTTTCCGATGTCAGGTTATAATCTAAGGTGTCAGAAATGAGTTCGGCCTCGCAATAATGAAGGCTCAATGCGCCTCCGATATAATATGATGAATTCGAGTGAAACCGCGAATTCTCAATCTGCAATTTACTCGAAATCGCAAAAATAGCCCCGCCTGCGTAATACGCTTTATTATTTGATATTGCGCAATTACGGATGATTAGTTTTTCGTAATTCGTCATATAAATCGCTCCGCCGCTCTGCGTCATGTAGTGTGCCTCATCGTCAGTTCCTGAACTCCCGTACGAGATATGACAATGCTCCAATACCGAAGTATCTCTGTTATTGTGGGCAAATTCGAGCCCTAACCACCCTGTATTGTAGTCATATCCGGAAAAACCGGTTGTGTCCTTCACACTAAATTTTATTGGCTCAGAACCGGTCCCAATAGCGAGCAGTTTACCTTTAACCGTAATCTTATGAAGTCCCTGAAGCTCAACAACAGTTCCGGGTTTAATTTCCAGAGTGGCATTTGATTCAACGTTTAAATCGCAGGCCACTTTAACGGTGTCGGCATCCCATACGGTATTTCCTGAAATAGTTCCACAGGCGAACTCGTCTACAGAAACCTGGATTTTCATACTGTCGCGGGCGTTTGCGACTCCTGAACCATCATCTAACAATATCGCAATTTCTCCGGCTAAAGGGACGACGCTTCCTGCGACCAGGTCGAAGGTCGGAAAAGGCTTGCTGGTATCTATGTTTTCAACTGATACAGCGTTATTGCTTGATGTGACCTGGATTGAATGTCTGTCAGTCTCATCAGGATCGGTAAAGTGAATTTCCATCTGCACGCGTGCCCCCGGCAACATAGACAGCTCCTCTATCCTTTCGAGACGGGGTTGCCTGTTGGCTACTTCAGCCTGATATTCATAAGCTCCGATATCAATTCTCTCGGCATGTACGCGTCCATTTCCATCTTTGTCGTACATTGGAATCTGCATGCCCGAGGTATCAGGAGTTCCGGTGTTAATCGCATAGGAGGCCGCCGTTAATTTGAGATCAAAATTTTCTTCATCCTGAAACATCGGATCTACATCAAAGCAATTCAAAAAAATCTCGTCCAACACATCTTCTTCCGACTCTTCCAACGTGATTGAAATACCGTTTTGGGCTCCCCCTTGTATAATGCTGTGGTGAATTTGCGGTGTAATTGATGTGCCATGAATAGCTATCTGCCCCTCGTATAAAATCGAACGATTATCCCACAAAATACAGTTCGTAATTTCGCCATGTGATTTTTCATCATAATAAATAGCCGTGCCATAGTCTTGCGAATCTACAATTTGGTTTCTTGCGATTGTATTGTTTACAATTTTCGGTGACGACCCGTACAGGCAGAAAATGGCGGATCCCGGACTTCGGGCAATATTATTTGCGATAATGTTGTTTGCAATTAGAGACTTGGAATTTTCCAATTGAATTACCGAATTGGAATAATCGAGGTCGCTGAAACCGTTATTTATAAAGTAATTCCCTGTGATGGACGGATCAGATCCGCTGCAGCTTATCTGGATCCCACAGTTGTTTTTAAAGATGTTGTCCCGAATAACCGGGGCTGAACCATAGATGCAACGAACAATTCCATAGCGGCATTTATTATTTTTAATGGTGTTATTCGAGATGAGAAGCTTTGAAAATCCGCTCAGAAAAAAATTATCTCTTGCCGAGTTTACACTCGAAATATCAGAGATAACACAGTAACTGATTTTCGACGAATCGCTGGGAAAATTATAATTGCTGTCATCATTAAAATCAAATCCGCCCCAAGCCACGGATGGATCAAGCGCCGCCATTCGGATCGAATCGGACGGCGTCCCTTCTGCCAGCAGTAAGCCATTGACAGTTACTCGGTAATGGCCCATAAATATCAACGAGACCCCTGGTTCGATGACCAGGGATTCAGATGCGGGAATCGAAATATTTGTGTAAATGTTGTATGGTGACCCTTCGCGGGTAAACCGGCCAAAGACCGTTTCATTGGTAATATTGGTCTGGGCCAGCAAAAGTATAGGCATTAACAGGACTAGAAGAGTGGGTGCCAGTTTGTTCATTAGCGGGTAGATTTTGGTTCTGCCAAATTTAACTAAAAATTGTATAGAAATAAGAATGATAATTTGTTTTCATCGTAGGGCATCCCCTGCTCATCCAAATATGCAAAAAGCAGGTGTGCGGCTGGCCGGTGATTTGCCATTCCGCCCTCTTAACCGGGGATTTGTAACCACCTGCTACCATGATTTCGCAAACCAGCCATACGGAGTTCTTCAGAAAATGATTTTGGCAGCTGATGTTATAGGTGGGAAGCTCTACTTCAAGCCAGAGAACAATTTATCAACATTCTTTATTTTCGGCGAGTTTTGGTTCGGAATTATTGTAACTTTCTGGCACCAAATGATAAACTAACAATGAAAACAGCACCTGAAGGCCCACCGAAAATGAACAGCATGAAGATTACGTTTGTGGCACCACAAAAAACGATCAAGCTCACTCAAACAGCACACTGCATTTAGAGGCAAGAATACGGCGTTACCCTTCCATTTTAAGGCTCTGTTTTGATGCACACAGTTAAATAGCTATTTTTATTCCAACACACTACAGCATATGATAGACGTTGTACAAATTGAAAATGCTTTAGATAGGATTAATGGTGACATCTTCCAGGAATTATGTAACCATTTCTTATATTTGAAACTAAATCCTAATACCATAACCCCGATTGGAAGTGTTATTGGTAAAGAAAAGTCTAGAAAGGGAATCCCAGATTCTTATTTTACAAGTGCTGATAATGAATTAATTTTTGCTGAATACACCACCAGAGAAAGACTAAAAAAAGGTCAAAGTTTTTACAATAAATTAAAGTCGGATATTGAAAACTGCTTCGATACTTCAAAGACAGGATTAAAGAAAGAAGATATTGACAAAGTAATTCTTTGCTTTACTGAGCGTATCAAACCAGTTGAAAAGAAAAATCTTGAAGATTTATGTAAAAAACATAATCCAAAGTGTATCCTTGATTTAAAAGGAATAAGAGATTTAGCATTCGCAGTTCTTGATTATCCAATATTAGGAACTTACGTTGGGATTAAAGTTGGAACTGGTCAAATTCAAGAACCATCTGAATTTATCGCAATCTATGAGAAAAATAAAATCTCAACACCATTAAGTAACGTCTTTTTCGGTAGGGATAAGGAAATAGAAGATGGCTTAAATCATATAGAAACAAACGATTTATTGCTAGTTCATGGAGCTCCTGGTACGGGAAAATCAAAGTTTGCCATTGAACTAGCAAAACGATATTCGGATCTTAACGAATTCTACTTTTTATGTATTGGAAATAAAGGAATTTCAATTTGGGAAGACCTAAAGACGATTATTAGAACTGATAAAAAATATGTGTTGTTGGTTGATGATGCGAATCGATTAGCCAAGAACTTTCAATGGATATTAAGTTTATTCGAAGAAAGAGCTTCAAACACTTTAAAGATAATCGTAACTGTAAGAGATTATGCTTTGCCACAGGTTAAGTCTATTGCTGCTAATTTCAATTTTTCAACTATTGAGATAGGAACATTTTCAAATGATGAAATAAAAGCAATCATTCGATCAGATGACTTCAAAATTTATGAACCCTCATTTGTCGATAGAATTCTCAAAATTGCTAATGGGAATGCTCGTTTAGCAATTATGAGTGCCAAAGTTGCAAATAAAGCAAAAAATATTTTGGAACTAAACGATGCATCTCAAATTTACGATGAATATTTTGAACCTTTATTTAATGAGGTAGAGCTTTTAAAGAAACCAATCGCTCAAAAATCTCTAGCATTAATATCTTTCTTTTCTCGCATTGACAAAGAGAACAGGGAACTATGTGATTTCATCTTTGATAACTTAAAAATTGAAGAAAGCAAGTTCTGGGAAATTTGTTATACACTTCATGAAGCTGAGTTAGTTGACTTGTTCGAACAGCAAGTTGTCAAAATATCCGACCAAATATTTTCAACATACATTTTTTATAAAGCAGTAATTGAAAACGAGATATTAACCTTTAGTTTCTTTCTTAACAATTATTTGGAGTATGAAAACAGAATAACTGATTCGATAGTTCCTGTAATAAAAACTTTCAATTACAAGCAAATAGAAGAAAAGTTAAAACCATTAATTCTTGAAAAATGGTTTGCTATTGAAAATGATGGTAATGATCAAAAATCATTGAAATATCTCGATTTGTTTTGGTTTTATTTATGTCCTCAGGTACTAAACTTCCTGAAGAAACAAATTGACAAACAAGATGCTGAAACAACCACTGAGTTTAGATATAATTATGAGTTAAATGAATTTTCATACGGAATAGGTAAAGACCTAGAGATTTTATCCCGATTAAGTCATCATCGCGATGAATTTTTCAAAGATGCATTAGAACTGATGTTTTATTATGTAATTAGAGTTCCTTCCAAAATGCCCGCCGTGATATATAGTCTGAAAGAGAAGTTTAGTTTTTCGAGGTTAGGGTACATGTACGGAGACCGTATTCAGCATTTACTTTTTGACTTTTTAATTTCAAATGCTCAAAATAGTGCTAATAAAGATATGTTTGAGAATGTTTTAGCAGAGATCCTTCCAAGTTTCCTAAAAATCGAATTTAGAGAAGATGAAGGAAACGGAAGAGCGATAGCAATATGGACTTTCCATTTATGGCTTTCCGACTCAATTAAGTCATTTAGAACTAAATGCTTTAACTATCTCTTACAAAACGCCAGTAAATCAACAATACTAAGAACGTTGTATCGATTGAATTACTACGAATACAAACACTCTAATGAAATCTTACAACATGACTTAAGTTTTATTTATCCGATAATAAATAAACATTTTTCTCCGTATGAATTTGAAGATTGCTTTGTTCTTCAAAATATACTCGAAGGACTAGATTGGCTTAAAGTTGACTACCTAAAAGAGATTAATATCGAATATAAAAGCAAGCTGTTTCAATTAGCAGAAGTATTAAAAAGAGACAAACGAAGAAAAAGAATTCTAGGTTGGGCAGAAGAAGAGAAACTCCACCAAGAAGCATTATTTGATTATTGTAAAGATTTTGACATAGACAGTTATTCTTCTCTTTTTTCGAATATTGAATTAATATTAGGACAAGTAAAAAAAGTAAGCCGAGATAACTTGGTATGGCAATATGAAAATTCTTTAAACAAGATATTTGGTAATTTAGCTCAGTCAGAAGCAAATCTCTTTCTAAAAGCACTTAATTTGAACTTTACAAAGTTTAAGTTCAATCTCAATTTCACTTACATTTTCAATCGCTTTTTTCAAGCGACGCCGCACCTCTATTCCGAACTCTTTGAACAAATTCAAGATTTGGAGGTAGATGTAAAGTTCTGCTTTCATCATACATTGTGTATAGATGAAGTTAAAAGTGAACATTTACCAATGCTTTATTCAGATTTGTTATCCTCAATTAAATCCATAAAATCACAATATATTTTCTGGGATTTGACTTTCGTAAGCAAATACAAAAAGATAAAAGAAGAGGAATACATTTATTCTGAGATTCTCCAGATTGCTTTAACGAAGATAAAAAAGGAAGAAATTAGAATTAGTGTAGGAGAACATTTTATTGAGAAATGTTTATCGTTTGAAAATTTCCCATTTGAACTCTTTGTAGAAGCATATTTTTATTCGAATAATATTGAGCAGCACTTTGATTATGAAAAAAAAATACTTAGAGCCTTGCTGGAATTAGATTCAAATTTTATTGTCCTATTGCTAAAGTTCTATTCTCTCAGAAGATTTCCATTTCAGGATATTGAAGATGAGAATTATGATTTTATTTGGGAACTTGATAATTACAGGGAAATTATCAATTCTGTATTCAACTATTTTTTAATTAGTGAAACTTCCTATTTTTCAGAAAGTGTATTTGTAGCTTTTTTCCCAAGTGCAAAAGACAAATATGATAAGAGACCGACAGAATATATCGAAAATCTTATTGATGAGAAACACATGAATAATAAATATATGGATGTAGTTTTCAGTATAATTTGTTATAAATATCCTGAGCTAAAAATGGAATTCCTAGAGAGATTTCTAAAACAAAACGGTGATTTTGAACTCTTTAAAAGCCTTGAGATAATTCAAAGAAGTAACAGTTGGTCTGGAAGCTATATTCCAATTTTGGAGGGAGAAAAGAAAATTTGGGAAAGTGTTATATCTGTACTTGACAAATTACCGAGTAGATTAAATTATTATGATCATAAAGAATATGCAAATCGTCAGATTGTATACTGTGATTTAAGAATAAAAGAAGAAATGAAAAAAGAATTCTATGAAGATTTTAGATAATTTCCAGCTCATTGGGTTTCCCCCCGGTGATCCGGATTTGTATTTGACTGGACCGGATAGGCCATCCGGTGCTTGTTAACCGGGGGTAATGTCTGAACAAGATTTTGAAAGAATTTAAAGATGGACGGGGATTACAACGCTAAGAGATGAGGATGAGATCAACGCATTGACCCATAAAATTATTGGATGTGCTATGCAGGTGCATTCGACCTTGGGGAACGGATTTCAAAGCCTGCTCCGATTGATCGGAGAGGTTATTTACCAACGGGCCCTGGCGATCGAACTGAGCTACCAGGGGTTGAACTTTGCCCGCGAAATGGAAATGGATTTGTTCTATCGAAACCAGCCTATCGGCACACGAAGAGTTGACTTTTTTGTTGAAGAAAAGGTGATGGTAGAAATAAAAGCCATCGGGAAGTTGGAGGATGTACATAAAGCGCAAGCAATCAATTATTGCAAAGCCTACCATATTGCCGATGGGCTATTAATCAACTTTGGCTCAAAGAGCCTTGATTTTAAACGGGTGTACAATAAAAATCTTGTCCGTCCCAAAATCAAATAATCATGTTCAGGACAATTAGCGGCAATACAAGTCAGCCCCCGGCTCATTGGAATATGCACCAAAACTGGCGGTTTGTGGCTGGGCCGGTTCTTATTAACCGGGGGTTGCAATCATCAAAAGATATAGTGTATTCAAGTGTTGGTGGTCGGATGCCACCCGCACCCGTAACGGCAGCGAGAATCGGTACAACTATGCTTTATACATCATCCCGATCTACTCAAAAACACATCTTTTCATTCCAATTATTCCTTACTTTTAAATACTTTTGATCCACTGAACGATGGTAAACACTAAAACGTTATAAGCCATTATAAATGAAGCATGAAACGATAGACATCACGAATAAACACGAGCGATACCAATTTACTGCTTACGTTGGACAAGTATTCAATGAAATGGGACTTTTAGGAGAATATGAAACCGCCATAAATATTATTATTAAACATTTGAAAGCTACAAAGACACGTATTGATGTTGTAGCTCACCCAGTTTTATATATGATGCGGCATTCACTTGAACTTGGTTACAAACGCAATTTTGATTATTTTAAACCATACAGTAACCGACAAACAAGTAATAAAATACTTGTTTGTCACGATTTGCAAAAGCTGCAAGTTGAATTTAAAGTACATTTCGACTTAATAAATGCAGCACTAAATTTCGACAGTAATTTAACGACAGAATTTGAGAAATACTATAATGAAACAACAAAACTGATCGATCAACTCGAATCAAAAGAAGCATCTTCATTTCGTTATACAAGAGACGCAAAAGGGAATCGTATTTTTCAGTCGTCAGAAACTAAAGATGTTGGAGAAATAAAAAAACTTTATGACAAAGCAATTACAATGCTTGTGCATACTTCCGATCTTATTGCCCCATATACAGATTATAAAGACTTAATAGAAAAAGCTCCGAGTTTTCAAAATGGAATTGGAACTGTTTTAATGAAATTTCCTTCATTTCAACTCAATTCAATAGTTGACAAACTAGATGAGCAATTTGAGAAACTTGACCAATTAAAGTGGCAAGACGATGTAGAAGGACAAGTATTAATAGTTATAACGATTGAAAATAATTGTTACTTGACCCCCATAAAACAATGAAATATTTTAAACCTGATAAAGATTGGCAATACAATTCTAGATTGCCAAAGCTAAATAACAAATGGCTGTTCTATGGCGAAGGATATAGGCAAGCTAGCGAGTTACTAGAAATGCAAATTCTTGAAATCGATAGAAGTAACCAAGATTTTTTAATTTATCCATACTGTTATCTTATTCGACATTATATAGAAATAAGACTGAAAGAAATAATTGATGAAGGAAATAAGGTAAATAATGCTCCAATTGATCCATCAAAAGGAGGGCACGATTTATCAATTTTATGGAAAAAATCACAAGTATCACTTGAGGGAGTTTGGCTAGATCAATTTAAAGAAGCACCAAAGGAAGTTTCTGATTTTATTAATGAATTTCATTCGATTGACATTAAATCAGACAATTTTAGATATCCAATTGATAAAGCAGGACAAGAAACCTTAAGTGGCATTAATGAAATTAATTTCAAAAACCTTGCTGACATTTTTCAGAAGGTGAAAGATTATTTAGACGGTGTTACAGATGGAATCGCAATTGTAAAAGAAAATAACGGCTTATAATAAATAGGACTCTGAGCGGTCGGCACGACCCCCGCTCTTTCGGATATGCACGAAGTAGGCGTGCGGCTGGACGGAATTTGCAATTCCGTCCTCTTAGCCGGGGATTTGTAATCACCAAAAGGGAACTCAGGCTATGTGGATAATCCGGAGCAAGCTGGCCCCCTTGTATATTCCGGTGAAGTTGACTCCCTCACTCTTTCTGGGGGTACTCTAAACGGGTAGGTGAAAATTTGACAGAGAACCTGTTCAATCGGAATATGCACCAAAGCCGCCGGTTTGCGGCTGGCCGGATATGTCATCCGGTCATTATTAACCGGGGGTTTGCAATCACCAAAAGACATAGTATATTCAAGTGTTGGTCATCGGATGCCACCCGCGCCCGTAACGGCAACAAGAATCGGCAAAACCATGTTTTATACATTATTCCAACCTACTCAAAAACACATCTTTTGTAGCATTGTTTCTTACTTTTAAAATACTTTTGAACTGAATGACGGATAAAACTAAAACATTGGCGGTCATTTATAACAACACCACGAAACTGATGGAATACATAGAAACAAAACCATGCAAAGAATTAGCACCTTTTATTCATTCCTATTGGGAACTGAAAGGCGAGGACTCGGACAGACAATGGGAGCGAAATTTTCCAGATGGCTGCGCAGGATTAGTAATGAACTTAGGAGAAACCTGTTTGACCAACAATGGTTCTGTATCTATGGAATTTGGAAAAACCTATGTAGTTGGTGCAATGACTTCTTTTAAAGACAGTTTTATCGACTGCAACACACATCTGTTAGGAGTTTGCCTTAAACCTGCAATTTTTGCGAATTTTTATAATTATATGGCTCAAGATGAATTGACTGATAACACTATTCAATTTGAAAAGCCTGATTCATTTAATATTGATAAAATTCTTGCAGACCGTTCCAATTACCTAAACCAATATTTTTCAGACAGAATTAGAAGCAAAGAGAACCAGCTACAATCTATAATCAGCGATATTCATTCTTCAAGTGGAACATTGAGCATTTCAGACCTTTCAAAGCGGAATCATATAACTGTGCGGCAATTAGAAAGAAAATTTAAATCGCAAATAGGGATTTCACCAAAAGAATATTCAAACATTATTCGCTTTCAAAATGCTTTGAATGTAATTAAAAATTCAAGTAAAAATCGCAGTCTATTAGATATTGCATTTGAGTGTGGTTATTATGACCATTCACATCTTAATAACGAAATCAAGCGATATACAGGACTTCAACCATCGCTGTTTTAAAATGTCGCATTTATACAAAGCATAAACGGTTGTCTAAAATTAATTTTGCAAAAAACATTAAAATTTAAAACAGATGCGGAAAATATCACTTTTCATTGCCACAAGTTTAGACGGCTACATTGCAAAACCTAATGACGACTTGAGTTTCTTAAAACTCGTAGAAAAAGAAGGTGAAGACTATGGCTACAAGGAATTTACAAACTCAATTGACACTTTGATTATTGGGAGAAAAACTTATGATTATGTCCTTAAAGAAGTTGGCTCATCATTTTACGACAATGGACAAAGGGACGTGTATGTCATAACAAGAACCCCAAAACCAAGTGTTGGAAGAACAAGCTTTTACACTGGTAAATTGACCGATTTGGTAGAGCAACTCAAATCTGAAAACGGAAAAAACATATATTGTGATGGTGGTGCAGAAGTAATTAATGAACTATTAAAAAATGACTTGATTGATGAATTTATTATTTCGGTCATTCCTGTTTTGTTAGGGAATGGCACAAGATTATTTATAGACGGGCGACCTGAACAAATACTCGAATTTGTAAAAGCAAAAACATTCGAAACAGGTTTGGCTCAACTGCATTACAAACGGAAAAAATAAAAATCGAATCGCCAATCGAGTAGACTGACCCGCCGGTAGCTACTGATGGGGAGAGCTCCCGTGATGCAACAGGAAGCCGCCCTGCTCTTCTGGATTTACACCAATATTGATCAAGGTGGCTGATCAGGATATCTCTCTTACAGACATTGCAAAATTCAAAACGAATGACACTAGTGCAATGATTGACAATTGGATACGAAACTGCAATACGAGGCTCCTATCAATAAGAAAATCTTAGTATTAATTCATGACAAGTAGTTTATTTTGCTACTTTTGAATAAATTTCACTAAAGTGAGAGCAAAAGAGTATATTAAGCATTTATTATCCATTGACAGGCATACCAGCTGAAGAAAGACAAAAAGGGCAGAATTATCAATCCCGAAAGGAACGTTGAAGATTCCTACTACGAATTCTTCGTCAATGGAACTTCCATGAGGGCAATTTTAGGGAAGGACTACCAGGGCAAATAGAACCTCCTGTCCCCTACTCACCCCGGCTCATCAGGGATATACACCAAAGCAGGCGGTTTGAGGCTGGTGCGGAAATTGCCATTCCGGCTTCTTAACCGGTGATTTGTAATCACCCAAAAGCGAAGGCAAATAATAATCCGCAGCAAGCTGACCCTATCATAAAAAGCCAATTGCCTTCGCCAACCACAGATCGTTTTTCTGTTAAACAAGATGGGCACACATGCCGCAAGAATTTTAAAAAACATCCCGGGCGGTGCCCGTCAAAGGTTCGTCGTGAGTTCGTCGTGGGTTCGTCCCCGGCAATTGCCGTCCTGCAAAGGAGAAATACGCTCTCGAAGGATTAACAATATGAATATGGGGTAACTCCCACTGATCGGTCTGTATTTGGCCGAACCGGATATGCCATCCGGTACTGATTGACCGGGAAACTCGTTAAGAATAGAACCTTCAGTAGCGGAACTGTAATTCTGTATTATCAATCAAAAAATAAATAACAAAGAAAAAATAACGAACACCAAGATCAGTCATCCCGCCAGATTCGTCCGCAGTGGTTTTCTGCGAGCAGTTCTCCCTCTGCCCCCGTTTGAGCGCCGGACGAAACGAGGGCCCGCCATGAAACCGCCCCCAATTGATATTTTTTTTTGCGCGAAGCCGAAATGTATCCGAAAAAAACACGCTTTTTTCTTACTGATCGGGTTTTAATGAATTAACTTGGCGGCAACTAAATCAACTAAAATTAAAACGTCATGTTTAAATTTAAATCCAGCTTAATTTCTATTCTTTTTATTTTCAGCGCTTTTCTGGTTTATGCTCAGGACGGCAACGGCGTGATGCCGATGAAAGAGTCCCAAATGCCCCAAAAGCGCCGGATTGTCCGTATTCCCGGGTTCGACGGATATCAAACACTAAAATGCGATTTCCACATGCATACCATTTTTTCCGACGGACAGGTTTGGCCCACAGTCAGGGTGCAGGAAGCCTGGCTGGAAGGAATGGATGTGATGGCCATTTCCGACCATATCGAATACACGCCGCACAAGAAAGATGTGGTGGTTGATAACAACCGGGCCTATGAAATTGCCCAGGGTGTGGCTGCCGAAAATAACATTATCCTGATCAAAGGAAACGAAATTACACGGAAGACGCCTCCCGGTCATTTTAATGCCATTTTTATCGGCGACTCCAGGGAGTACATCACTGAAATGGACAACAGTAAAGACAAACAGGCCGTGATGAAGGCCGCCGGCCAGGAAGCCTTTATTTTCTGGAATCATCCCGGCTGGAAAGTGAATTCGATCGAAGGCTCCTACGAATGGATTAATCTTGTTGACGAGTTGGTCAAGGAAAAAGTCCTGGGCGGAATTGAAGTTTTTAACGGCTTCGGGTTTCATAAAAAAGCGCTCGACTGGTGTATAGACAACAACCTGACAGTAATGGGATCGACAGACATGCACAACATCGTTGGCTACAGTTATAATTTCGGGGAAGGAGCCCACCGGACCATGACACTGGTTTTTGCCAAAGAACGAACTGCGGCTTCGGTGCGCGAAGCGCTGGAAGAAGGCCGCACAGTGGCTTGGTCGACCAGGTACCTCGCCGGAAAAGAAGAGTGGATCAGCAAACTGTTTTACGCCAGTGTAGAAGTCAGCCCAAGCTACCATCAAAAAGACGGAAAAGAAAAAAACACCAATTTTTATGAAATCAAAAACAACAGCGACCTGTATTTCGAGCTGGAGCTGAAATCGGGCAAAGGAACCCAAAGCATTACCCTTTACCCGCAATCGTCGCAAATCATTTCAGCGCCTGAAGGACAGGCGAAATTAACCTATGAAGTGCCTACCGCCTTTGTCCGCAGCGACAAAAACCTGGTGATTGACATTCAGCTCAGGTAACCGAAAGGGTGTTGTTTTTGCTTCCACTCCGGCCCTCGTTTCAGTGTCAGCGGAAACGAGGGGTTCTTTATTTGGCGCCGGTGAGGCCATTTCGGTACAATCCGGAGCACCTTAAAGATAAAGTTACAGGCAGGGAAAAACTTTTCGGGAGCTCGGCGTTTGCCGAAACAACCCGGCAAATCCTGGCAAAGAGTAAGATTCCGGTGGGGATTTTGGTTGATGATAACCTGCGGGATATCGGAAAGGTCTTTCTCCCGGTGTTCAGTGGTGAAGATGGTTTCCTGGTTGAGTATGCGAGGCAATTTATCACGAATTCGTCGGCGTAAATTACCGTATTCGATGCCACAGGCAAAATAAAAAGCGATATGGTGATGAAAGAATCCATCCGGAGAATTGAACAACTTGCACCCGACCATATCGTCCTGCTGGAAAAAGCGATCGTTGACCCAGGCGTTTTAAAGCAGCACGACCTGTTGCTTATCAGTATTGAAAGTTGGAAAAAAATGGTTGATTCAAAAAGTATCTGGTTGAAAAATGTGCCTTATATGTTGATTATGAGAGATATGAAATCATAAATGAACAGTGGGCCAATCGCGCTCAATTGTGCACCTGGTTAGCCATAACCTTTGTCTTGCCGGATAAAAAACGCAATAAATTATATTGGGCTTTTAGCTGAACATCATTGAAAAAACGTTGCCCCGCGAGCTGCCGGAACGCTTTTTAATATGAACTTTACCTTCCGCGGTGTTGTATCAATGATGGACGGACAAAACAGGTCAGGCGCAACCGGAAGAAATAGTCCGTAGATGAAAAACTGAATTTTATGAAAAGCTATTTTTCAATCCAATCCGATAACTATGCAAGATACAGACCAGGCTATCCTCCGGTGTTTTTTGATTTTCTGAATACAGTGGTCCCAAACAAA
>OBJA01001270.1_pt1 | contig 17979 bp, 16 predicted proteins | sample 1519751 | NCBI WGS metagenome assembly OBJA01 (sample SAMEA3881238, study PRJEB22517) | soil metagenome | biome: lake sediment; feature: soda lake sediment; material: sediment, water from around vicinity | place: India | collected 2013-12-23 | depth 3 m | reverse complement strand
GAACTATACAAAATAATCAACAAGAATTTTAGGGTGTCCCAACGCTGAAAACAGGAAAAGAGGTTGTTCCTTAGGAGCAACCTCTTTTTTTTATATTATTATTAAGGGCTTATTTCTCATGTAATGCCTCAACTTTTCTAAGTATCGCAAACATTCCTTCTACATATGAGTTGCGTAAATCAGTATAGAATTTTTTCTGAGATATTGTTTTGTCTGTGTTCCGTTGCGAACGGGTAGTTTGAAATAATGAAACCGCTTCTGCTATTACATCTTCAGTTTCTTTTGCTTTATGCGGATATAAATCGCGAACAATAAAACATTCTTCTACAATAATTTCGAGAACTAATGAAAGTTCTTTTTTGAGGGTACGTACATTTGCCATAGTTAGATTTTTTTATGTTTAGTATTAAAAGCTGTAAGACGTTCTTGTAAAACAGCAAAATCTGATTCTTTTATTTGTGAGGTGCATGCTCGTAATCCTTCTGTTCTTTCACTTCCTGTAATATCAAGCGTTATTGCACTAATTCCATAATACAAAAGTTCTTTGAGTAATTCTCCTCCACTAAAACCGGGATATGATATGGTAAAGTAAAAGCCATCTGCAATAGGGGTATCAACATCGGTATCATATACTATTGAAAACCCTGCATTTGTAAAGATTTCTTTCATTTTCTGAGCTCTTTTTCCATATGTTTTTACATCTTCTATAAAATTATATGTGCCCTCATTTGCATTGCGTAATAAGGCAAGAAGAGCATATTGGCTAGAATGCGATGTGCCCGATGATAAGCCGTATAATGCTCCGTAAATAAGTGCTTTCCCAAATTCTGAGAGATTAAAATATTGTTGTAATTCAGGAAACGAGCGTGTATGTAATGCGTCGGAAACTATAAGTGCCGCTATTCTTTGACCGGCATAACTAAATACTTTTGAACCTGATATTAAAAGTATGTAATTGTCGTAATACTTTGCAATAGATGGTTGATACGGCGGCTCTCCCGGAACACTATAGTTAACCCTGAAGTCCATACCAAAATATGCTAAATCTTCAATTACAATAATGTCATACTTTTTAGCAATTTCTCCAATAATTTGTAATTCTTCGTGAGTAAAACAAATCCATGATGGATTGTTAGGATTTGAGTAAACAATACATGAAATTGTACCGGAAGCACAAATTTCTTCTAATTTATTGCGTAATTTTTTTCCTCTAAAATTATATACATCAAATGAAGTATGTTTTAATCCTAAAATATTCATTTGTTGTTTTTGAACAGGAAATCCGGGGTCAATAAACAATAAGGTATCTTTTACGGTATCTCTTCTGCATGCGGTTAAAAATACCGCAAATGCTCCTTGCATAGAACCTACAGTTGGAATACAAGAATTCGGTGAAACACTAATATCCATAAAGAGTTTTACAAATCGGGAGATTTCGTCTTTTAATGCCGGTACACCTTCAATCATAGGATATATTGAAGCAACACCATTTTTGAGTGCTTCAATTTCAGCATCTACGCCTACTTGTGCAGGAGGTAAACCCGGTACACCCATTTCCATTTTTATATATGATGTGCCGGTTTCTTGTTCAATATCTCGTACAACTTTTACAATTTGACGAATAGAAGCTCTTCCTATCGATTCTATCCCATTAGCAGCTATGTGCTTATCAACTATCTGTGTTTCTATTGGTATCATATTATTCTTTTCGTAATTTTTTATTCTTTTTTATGCTAAAATATGCAAAATCGCTGTCAAATGAAAGTTCTTCGTGCTTTGGTAAGAGAATCACTTGTGTTTTATTTGTTGGATACATAAGGAACGGCCTAGTAATGTTTTGCGAGCTAAGAAATACGCGAATTGGTAACACAAAGGAATCGTCAACATTATTCCACTTTACATATAAGTATACATTCCCAATACCATCTTCAACATAATTATATTCTAAATGAGGTACTTCTCTTTTGTATAGATAGTGATTAAAGTACCAAGAATAATCTGTGCCACTTACAGAATTAACATAATCAACAAAATCAGAAACTTGCACGATGCGTAAATAATTATCCGCATAAAATCCTTGAATAATTTCAAAGAATAGGTCGTCGTTTTCTAGTAATCTGCGTAATCCATGAAGCACCCAAGCTCCTTTTAGATAAGGATCGGAGTCTTTATAATCCCAAAAATTAACGTCTCGCGGACCAACTATTGGATTTTTATTTTTAATAAACATGGAGTAAACTGCCATATAATTTCGCATTGCCTGTGCACCATACGTATGCTCCACATATAAGGCCTCTGCATAGGTTGCAAAACCCTCATGTATAAATATTTCTGCATAGTCGTTAACACTCACGGCATTCCCCCACCACTCATGAGCGGTTTCGTGAACAATTAAATAATCAAACCCTAAATGATGCGTATATCGTTTAAAATCGGAACCATAGGCAATAGCTGTTTGATGTTCCATTCCGGCATACGGACTGTTAACTAATTTGAATCCTTCTTTTGGCCAAGGGTACGGACCAAATGCTTTTTCGAAAAAATGAAGCACTTGAGCCGTTTGAGCAAACACTTCTTTTGCTTTTTCAAGATTTTCCGGCAATACATAAAAGTCTAACATAAAAGTAGCTTCAACTCCTTTAAAAATCTCAGAAAAATGTACATAATTCCCAATATATACGGTAACATTATAGGTGTTAATAGGGTAGTTGGTATTCCATACGTATCGAGTTGTTTGCTCAGATTCTTCTTGTTGTAATAACATCCCATTACTAATTACCTGTAATCCTTTTGGCACAGTAACATCAAGTGTTACACCCTCATGTGGCTCATCAGAAATATGATCTTTACACGGCCACCATAAACTAGCTCCGGCTACTTCACAAGCAACTCCAATCCAATGAGATTTGTCTTTCGCCTTTTTCCATACAAAACCGCCTTCCCATGGTGGTTTTTTTGCTTTTTGTGGCTTTCCTTGATAATAACAGCGAATTATGTGTCGCGATGAATCCGGAAATAAACTATCAGTAAATTCTACATACACAGCACCATATTTTCGTGAAAAAGAGAGCTGTGAACTGTTGAATATAATACTGTCAAGTGTCATATTTTCATACAAATCAATTTGTATGATTTGAGTTGGTTCTACAATAGTAAAATCAATATCTACAAATCCTTGTATATATTTTTTTGCAGGTTGAACATCAATGGAAATATAGTAATGTTGCACGTCAAAGCTTGTTCTAAAGCTGTTGAGTGCACCTCTAATAGAGTCTTTTTTTGTGAATTCGGGATAAACATATCCTTTTTTAGGGGTTTTTCTTTGAACATTTAAGCCAATTAAACTACAGCTTTGTAAGAATAAAAAACTGATGAGTAGTATGCTTAGATGGGTGAGAATGGATTTTTTCATGATGTTTTTAAAGGTATAATCCGTTAGTAAACGGACGAGGGGTAAGGTTCGTGAGAGAAAGGGATATGGACTTGTTCTTTACTATCATATATATACTTATAAACTGTATCCTATACCAAACATTATTGATCGCATATATGATTGCATTCCGGCTGTAAAACTCATATTGTTATCGCTTACGTACAGTATGCCACCGCCTAGTAAGGCATTCATTCCTTGTGGAATATCAGTAAATATAAATTCCGGTTTTTGTTCATTTGCAAAAGAACTGTAGGTGTATACAAATCCGGTATGACCATACACAAACAGATTCCTGGTAAGCGCGTGTGCTATTCCTATATGAATTGTGACTTGTGAAAAGGGTACTCGAACTTCTGTTTTGGTGTCTCCTTGTACTTCTGTGCCGGTAATGGTTGTATTCTGAATTCCATTTGTGCTTGCATGAACATAATATGAGAGAAAATCGTGGTTATTATGAAAAAAACATGATACTCCAAACGATTTTGCTGGCAGGGAACCAGTTATAAGAAAGCTTGTTGCATGAGAACGAGCGTAGAAAGTGTTTACTGTAGTATCAGTATCGTCTGTGAAAAAGTTAATTTGAGAAAAGCTCGTAATTTGCACACAGAATAAGAAACAAACGAGAAAAAATGTATGTAAAATGTGCTTCATGTCTTATACCTTAGCTTGTAAAACACAAACATACATAAAATAGCTGATTTTTTTCGCAGATGTTTTTCCCATTTTAAAACAGACGTAATTGTGTGTCCGGTTTTTTGCCGTTCTGTAAAGAAAAATCAGTCTTTTTTGCTTGAGCATGATATGCAGATATATTAAAATTAAAACGAGATTTTTCTTTACGTGTAAAGACTGCCGGTGTGTATGCTGAATCTTGAGCAAAGGCATCTTTTTCTTCTTGAGTAAAAATAGATACGTTACCATATTCACCGTCATATCCGGGATTGAGAAAAATATCGCCTTCTCTCATTCGTCTAATACCTTCGGTAAGCAAAGGTGGGGCATACGTAGCTATTTCGTTAATTGGTTTTTCGCAAAGAAAATGGAGTTCATTGCTGCTTTGAGCAATAAGTTGCTCGTAGTGTTTGGTAATGGTTTTAGTGTTTTCTCCTACACTATATAATTCTGAAAGTATTTCTTTTAAAGGAATTGCATACTGCGTTTTTTGCCATGTTGCACAGGCAGAAATATCATCTCTGTCTGATAATTGAGCAACCCTGTCCATTACCCCGAGTGTGAGTGGTTTTTTACATTCCGGACAGTTGAAAGACTGCTGTAGTACCTCCAAAGGATTGAGGCATACCTTACATTTTCTATGTCCGGAATAATGATATTTGCCCTCTTGCGGATACATATCAATAGTGCCTTCAAAGCTTTTGCCGTTTCTCTCTTTTAGTGCAGAAATAAGAGCAGGGTAGGTGCATTCACAATTAAAAATATTTGCATTTCTCCCAATTTTTTCGGAAGAATGAGCATCAGAGTTCGATAAGAGTGCAAACGAGTCTAACATGCTACACATAAAATTCATTGGTGTGTCTGATGACAATCCTGTTTCAACTGCAAAAATATATTTGGTTAGATCACCATAACACTCTTCTATAGAATCAAAACCCGATTTTGAACCCAATGCAGAAAACCAGGGGGTCCAGATGTGAGCAGGAATAAGAGCAATATCTTCTGATATATTTAGGCAAAGTTCCAGTAAATCACGAGAATCCATACTAATTATCGGGCGACCGTCAGAGCGGATATTAAAAGAGCGTTTGTCAAATTCTTTTTGAACCTTGAGTGCAATTTCAAAACTCGGAGCCCAGAGAATATTATGTACTTTTCTTGTCTTGCCGGTTTTTTTATAGATTGAGCTTATTTCGGCCGTTAATATAAAACGAGGATTTGTGTGAGCTACCCAATCAGCATCATGTTTAAAATCAGGTTTTAATGAGAACACCCCTTCTTCGGCTTCTTGAATTTGTTCTTGAAGAACCGAAATCCATCCCGGGTGTGTAAAATCACCCGTGCCAATTAACCCGATACCCTTTGCCCGAGCCCAAAAATCTAACCATTCAGGACTTAGATTTTTACTGGTTGCCATTGAAAATTTTGAGTGAATATGTAAATCTGCAATAAAACGAGCCATATTTTTTTATTTCAAATATACTGAAAATGGGCTATAATCAGATGAATTTAAAACAAAAGCTCCCGGAAAATCTTTTTGTGGATTGTAATTGATTCAACGAAAAAATCTATCACCTTTCCACATCTGCGGATTTTGAATAATATAATTTGAAATCCGATGATATGATTGTTCATTGCTAATTATGTTTTCATAATAATTGCGTTGCCATAATTTCCCGTCAAACGGTTTCCAATGTTGCGTTTTTACCCCACGTATATATGCATTTGTTGTCATTGTTTTAAACCATTGTACAACATGATGTAGGGGCGAACCTATGTGTTCGCCCTGTATTCCCCCCGGACCGGTTTTTTCCACATTATGGTGGTCATACGGTTTTATTATGTTTTTTGTAATATGATTATCAATGTTTGGGTAGTTTGGGCAGACACGTAGGTCTGCCCCTACAACGTACCCAACATTTTGGATAATGCAATGAAAATGATTTGGCATAATAATCATTTCATGGCATATAATATCGGGGAATTTATTTTGTAATTCATAATACCATGTTTTAACCATCTGTCCGGATTTATGTAAAATCATATTACCGTTATTAATGGTACCAAACAAATGCGCACGGTTTTGTGTACAGATGGTAATAAAATAGAATCCTTGTTTTGAATAATCATATCCGCGTAATCGTATAGATTTTCGATTGTGAATCGGTTTTTTGTATGTCATTGTGTTGCGTTTTGGTGTGCGTTGCAAATATAATAATCTTCCTAATACATACCTGTTTTTCTGTGGGGAAAAGTTGATGTGTGTATAAAAAAATGTATATTGCTAACGAGAAACTACCAGAGCCGATTTTGTGGGAATGATGTTGGTCCAAATTCATTAGAGAGGTGTAGTGAAAATTGATTATTAGTTGTGATGAAAAAGATTAAAATAAAGAGTATTATTATTTTATTATGTGTTTTTACAGGATGTAATAATTCTTATGAAAAAATCACGTATGATGAAAAGGGAAATGTTTTGTCTATTGTCACATATAATAAAGATAATGTAAGGCACGGTAAGTTTATTAATTATGTAAATAATGGTAGTACTCGGGTAGAAGGTTTTTTTAAAAATGGGAAATTACATGGTGAATTTGTATTGTTTGATAATAAAGGGAAGGATACTTTGACATACAGTAAATATATTAATGACACAGTAATAGAACATATTGTATTTATAGATGGTAAACGAGCTATAAAAACTAATTATATTAATAATACAGAATACCATTATTTTAAAAAATGGAAGAAGTGAAAATTAGGTGTATCCTAAATATTATAGCACAAATAGATAGTTATATTGATAGGAAAGATTATTCAAAACGAGTGTTACATTCTGTTTTTCAATATTCTAATGAAATAAAAAAAGTTCTTTTAAAAGACAGTTATGATAATATAACTTTTTTATTAATTCAATCTATTCCGGAATATCCAAATATACATAAAGAAAAATGTTTCTTTAAAGAAGCGATTTTTAGAAAATATGAAATCTTACTTAAAAGAGAGAAAAAAAATATTGAAGAAGAATTGCTGAAAATGAAAAGAATGGGACTATCCGATAAAGTGTGTAACTTTTAAAAAAGGTTTAGGGTTTTAAAACCCTAAACCTTTTTTTATTTAGAAAATATCTTCACCTGTTTAATTAGATTCTCTATCCTAGAATATCTGGTAAAGGAATATTTGTTTTGTAGATAGATTCGAGTTTTTCTTTTCCTTTTTTGGTAAGGCACACATACATGGTACGTTTATCTTGGTCGCCGAGGGTGCGAGATATGTATCCTTTTTTTTCGGCAGATGATAGGATTTTTGAGCAGTTAGAACAAGACAGCATTATTTTTTCGGCTATATCACCTGCTTTAATTTGGGATTCAGAAATGCTGCATAAGAGCATGCCTTCTTTTACACTCATTCCGTGTACCGTTTCGAAGCTTTGTTCGTATTGTTCCAGCCCTCGTTGTATATCTCTAATTTTGCAAAGAATTTCCATATTAAATAAATAAGTTAACATTGGCGTCTTGTGCACGTTCCATATAACTTGCTACACCACCAATTTCTACACAATCAAGTAAATCCTCACGTGAAACACCCATTACATCCATAGACATTTGGCAGGCAATAAACTCAACGCCACTGTCAATAGCTTGTTGCCGGAGATCTTCTAGAGAATCTATACCGCGTATTTTCATTATAAAACGCATCATGCTTCCGCCCATGCCCATCATATTCATTTTTGATAAAGATAATTTTTTTGAGTGTGCCGGAAGCATCATGCCGAACATTTTTCCAAAAAAATCTTTTTTTGTTTTTGGCTTTTTGCTCTTTTTTATTACGTTTAATCCCCAGAATGTAAAGAATATAGAAACCTTTTCTCCGGTTGATGCCGCTCCGTTTGCTAACACGAATGTTGCAAGGGCTTTATCTAAATCGTCGCTGAAGCAGATAAGTGTTTTTCCTTTTCCTTTTGGTTTTTGCGTACAACATTCGGTATTCTCTTCTGCATCTTTTGAGTGTTTTTCTACCACCGCAGTGTAAATGCCATTATCTGCCGATTGAGAAATGAGTAAATTACCGGTCATATTACACCATGCAAGAGAATCACGCTTAAATCCGGGATCTGTTGCCGATACTTCTACACGGTCTCCGTCTTCTAATGAATCTAGTGTTTGTTTCATTTTTAAAATTGGTCCCGGACATTGTAATCCGCAGGCATTAAGCTGAATTATTTGTTTCTTGGGTTTTGGAAATTGAATATCTAAATCCATTTCTTTATCGCGAGCTGTTTTTTGATTAATTACTGCTTGAGCATTGTCTTTAACAGAGTATGTTGCTCCCTCATATGTTTTTAGTCCACCCGAAAGATTATACACCTTTGAGAAACCTCTTTGTAATAAAATTTTAGTAGCTAAATACCCACGGAGTCCAATTGCACAAAATACATATATTGTTTTGTCAGAGGGTAATTCAGCTATTCTCTCTCGTAAATCATCAAGGGGAATATTAAGAGCTTTAGGAATTGATCCCAGCATAAATTCCTCTTTTGTTCGTACATCAAGTAATACCACAGAATCATCTTTTACGGTTAGTATATTGTGCCAATACACAACCGGCATAGTTCCTTGTAGAATGTTTTGTGCTACATATCCGGCAATAGCAATTGGATCTTTTGCCGATGAGTAGGGGGGTGCGTAGGCGTGTTCTATATGGATAAGGTCAAATACCGTTTTATTATGTTTGAGTAAAAGAGCAATTTGGTCAATTCGTTTGTCGACTCCCGAATATCCAACTATTTGAGCCCCTAAAATTCTTCCCGATTCCGGAGCAAAGTTTATTTTTATACTTAATGGGAGAGCACCCGGATAATATCCCGCGTGAGATCCTGAGTGAGTAATTGAGGTTTTATAGGGTATTTCTAATTTTTGAAGCATGGTTTCGTTCAAACCCGTTGCTGCTACGGTAATGTCAAATACCTTTGCAATTGCCGTTCCAATAGAGCCCTCATATGTTTCGGTATTTCCAAAAACCATATTGTCGGCAACAATTCGTCCCTGTCTGTTTGCGGGAACAGCTAAGTAATTTAGCCATGGTTTTTCGCTTACCGGATGCTCAAATTCAATCGCATCACCCACCGCATAAATATCTTGTTCTGATGTTTGTAAATATTCGTCAACCCAAATACCTCCGGTTTCTCCAATTTTTAAATCTGCTTGTTTGGCGAGACCATTTTCCGGTCTAACTCCAATAGAAAGAATTACAATATCTGCAGTAATAATCTTACCGCTTTTACAGCTAACGGCAATACCATCTGCGGTTTTTTTGAATCCCGTAACGGTTTCTTCTAAATACAATTCCACTTCTTTTTCGTGCAAATGCTGATGAACCGAACCGGCAATAGAGTAATCAATTGGTGTCATTACTTGTTGAGCCATTTCAATAATAGAAACATGAGCTCCGGTATGATGAAGGTTTTCTGCCATTTCTAACCCAATAAAACCTGCCCCAATTACCAGTGCTTGAGAGATAGGAGTATTGGTAATATATTTTTTTATTACATCTGTATCATGAACATTTCTCAGGGTAAATATTCCTTCGAGCTCTATTCCGGGGAGAGGTGGGCGGACAGGGCTTGCTCCCGGCGATAATAAAAGCTTGTCGTAGCTCTCGGTATAGGTTTCTTTTGCTGATGTGCGAACGGTTACTTCTTTGCGTTTGGGGTCTATTGCTATTACTTCTGATTTTACCCGAACATCTATCGAGAATCTTTGAGCAAATGATTCCGGTGTTTGTACAAATAATTTATCGCGTTCATCAATAACACCACCAATATAATATGGTAAGCCACAATTTGCATATGATATATATGCACCTTTTTCAAATATAATTATTTCCGCATGCTCGTCGGCTCTTCGTATTCTTGCTGCTGCTGTTGCTCCTCCTGCAACTCCTCCGATTATTAGATGTTTCATGTTTTAAGGGTTTATAGGTTTAGGTATTATATATAATTTGTAGGGGTAGCCCTTGTGGCTACCTTCCATTTGATATAGTAATATACTATTCATCTTGTTATATTGTTTATATGCAAATATATAAAAAATATTTTCCATTGGAAAATATTTTTAAAAGAAAATAAATGGAGATTTTTTTGTGAATTATGTCCGAGAATCTTGTAATATTCTGAAAAAGAATAGAGAAGAGCGTAGATTTAGTCGCTGAGGTTATAGCCGAATTGTTTTAAGCTGGAATCGTCATTTCTCCAGTCTTTTTTTACTTTAACAAACAACTCTAAGTGAATATGTTTTTCAATAAATGCTTCAATGTCTTTGCGTGCTGCAATACCTAATCGTTTTATGCCGGCACCTTTATTCCCAATTATAATTCCTTTCTGGGAATCTCTGGAGACAATAATAAGAGCACGAATATCAACTCGTTTTGTGTCTTCAATATATTCTTCAACTACAACTTCTACTGAATAAGGAATTTCTTTTTTGTATTGCAGTAAAATTTTTTCGCGAATAATTTCAGCAACAAAAAAGCGAGTGGGTTTATCGGTTAGAGAATCTTTATCATAATACGGTTCCCCTTCGGGGAGAAGTTCCGAAACTCGTTTAAGAATATAGCTTGTATTGAATTTTGTAAGAGCAGAACAGGGGATTATTTCTGCATGAGGAATTCTTTCTTCCCATGCTTCCACAATCTTTGTAAGTGCTTCTTGAGAGCTGAGGTCTATTTTATTAATAATAATGAGAATCGGGATTGTTTTGCGAGCTACTTTTTGTAAAAAATCATCATTTTTTTCTGCTGTTTCATGCACATCAGTTATATACATAATAATATCTGCATCAACTAAGGCAGATTCAGAAAATTTGAGCATAGACTCTTGCAGTTTGTAATGCGGTTTTATTACACCCGGAGTGTCAGAAAATACAATTTGTGAATCTTCGGTATTTACAATGCCTATTATTCTATGCCGTGTTGTTTGTGATTTTGGGGTAATAATAGACAGCTTTTCGCCCACCAACTCATTCATAAGAGTAGATTTACCAACATTGGGGTTACCAACAATATTTACAAAACCTGATGTATGAGCCATATCTATCTATTATTCAAAAGCTCCTTGTTTAAGTGTGCTTACTTCTTTATCGGTTAAAAAACGCCATTTTCCGCGCGGGAGATTTTTTTTAGTTAAGCCGGCAAAATATACACGGTCTAACTTTTCTACGGTATATCCTACCTGTTCAAAAATTCGCTTTACTATATGATATTTTCCTGAATGGATTTGTATGCCAACTTGTGATTTTTCACTTCCAACATATTGTAAATCATCTGGTTTAATAATCTCTTTATCTATTTCAATCCCCGCCATAATTTTCTCGAAATCGTCGGGTTTTAGATTTTTATTTAGAAACACATGATAAATTTTCATTTTCTCATGTTTCGGATGGGTAAGTCTATGAGCCAGGTCTCCATCATTTGTAAATAACAGTAAGCCGGTTGTATTTCTGTCTAATCTGCCAACCGCTTCAATATTTTCAATACATGCTCCTTCAATATAATCGTATACTGTTTTCCGTCCCTCCGGATCTTTTTTAGTGCTAATGCAGTTTTTTGGTTTATTAAGCAGAATATAGACTTTTCGTTGAGATTCAATAACTTTACCGTCAATAAGCACGCTGTCTTTCGGGCTTACTTTTACACCCATTTCGGTTACAATAGCTCCGTTAATGGTAACCCTTGCTTCTGCAATAATTGCATCTGCCTCTCTTCGAGAGCAATATCCGGTATTTGCAATATATCTATTAAGTCTAATCTCTTTAGAAACCGTTTTATTCGGATATGTTTTATAGGGAGATTTTGACGTTTGAAAATCAGATTGCTGTTTTTTGAAATCTGAATTGCTTTGATATGTGTCTATTTGTTTTGAGTGAGATGTATATACTCCTTTTTTCGCATCAAAAGGTTCTTCAGACTTGCGTAGATATGTTTTTTTCAGATGCGCTTGTTTTGGATTTTTTCTTTCATAAGGAGAATCAGAATATGGTTTTTTATAATCTGAACCTCGCTGCCGTTCTTGTTTTGAATCCGAATGATTTCTTTTTCGCATATACTATAATAAAAATTCGATGGCAAATATAGAGTTTTTATGTTTCTTGAGAGTGAGAATGAACATAAAAGTTAGTGTATAGCAAAATATGTAATTGAAAAATAGTTACTATCTTCTATTGTAGGGGGGTAAAAAAAAAGCGGTTAAAAAAACCGCCTTTATAGTGATTATTGTATTTCGTATGTATCTCCACTCATAAAAAGCTCATCCATACAAGTTATAGAAGCTTGAGCAAGAGCATTTTCTTCTTGACGTACAAGTAAATCATCATATGTGTCTCGTTCAACACTTCTAATTACGCCAACTGCAAGAGGAAATTCAGGAGCTTTCATATTAATAAGAGCTAAATGAATCATAGGGTTTTCTGATTTCGCATTATGAACTAAGATGTCTTTTTCTGTAATGCCATGTTCACCAATGTTCACCACTTTTAAATCAAGACCGTCTAATACAATACCTTTGTCTCTATTTTTGCCAAAAATCATTGGTTTTCCATGTTCAAGTAGTATTTGACGCTCTTCTTTTTGACTTCGTTCAGCAATATATTCATGAGCACCATTATTAAATATTACACAGTTTTGTAACACTTCAATAACAGATGTTCCTTTGTGTTTAGCCGCCTCAACTAAAATCTCGGTAATTTGAGGAATGTTATTGTCTACCGAACGTGCAAAGAAAGTCCCATGAGAGCCAATTGTAAGCTCACCCGGATTGAATGGTGGTTCTATTGTGCCATGTGGCGAAGACTTAGTTACTTGTCCTTTTTTTGTTGTAGGAGAGAACTGCCCTTTTGTTAAACCATATATTTCATTATTAAAGATAAGAATATTGATGTCAATATTTCGTCTAATAGCATGAATAAAATGATTTCCACCAATAGCTAAACAGTCACCGTCACCGGTAATTTGCCATACTTGTAGGTTTGGGTTTGCCGATTTTACTCCAGAAGCTATAGCAGAAGCACGACCATGAATTGTGTGCATTCCGTATGTTTCCATATAATATGGTAATCTCGACGAACAACCAATACCAGAAACTAACACAACATCTTCTTGTTTAACTCCTGTTTTTGGAATGGCATTTTGCAGTGCATTTAAAATGGCAAAATCACCACATCCTGCACACCATTTAACACTTACACTACTTTTTAAGTCTTTAGCTGTATATAATTCCACGTTTTTTAGTTTTTAAATTATACATATTTTTTACATGCATCAAGAATATCTTCAATTATAAAAGGAAGACCTTGAACTTTGTTACATTGCTCGTAGGTGAATTGTTGGAAATTCATACGTAAATAATCGGCAAATTGGCCCATATTTAATTCACAAACAAGAAGCGTTTTAAATTTTGAAAGTACTTCTTCGGTGTTTGCCGGAAGAGGATGTATGTAATGAAAATGAGCTAGACTCACTTTTTTTCCTTCAGCTCGCAGTTTGTCAACAGCAGAAATAAGATGACCATAAGTGCCACCCCAACCAATTACCAGTAAATCACCTTCTTCGTCGCCATGAACTTGTATGTTTGGAACATCAGCAACTACACGTTTTACCTTTTCTTTTCTAAGGTTAACCATGTATTGGTGGTTTTGAGGAACATGAGATGCTTGACCGGTAACAGAATCTTTTTCGAGACTACCAATACGGTGCATTAATTCGGGAGTTCCGGGAATTACCCAATTTCTTGCTAGGGTGTCATCGGTACGCTCAAAAGCGGTATAATCAGATGTTTTTTTAAATATCTGTTTTGTTTTAATTTCAGGTAAATTCTTCATTGATATGATTTTCCATGGCGAAGATCCATTTGCTAAAAACCCATCAGTTAAAAGAATAACCGGAGTCATATGCTCTAATGCAAGTTTTGACGCAATAAAGGAATATTCAAAACAATTTGCCGGAGAGCTCGCTGCAATAACAATACAAGGAGCTTCGCCATTTCTTCCGTATAATGCTTGCATTAAATCAGATTGTTCTGTTTTTGTAGGTAATCCTGTAGATGGACCACCACGTTGCACATTAACAATTACTATGGGGAGTTCCATCATAACAGCTAAACCGATAGCTTCTCCTTTAAGAGCCATACCGGGACCTGATGTGGTTGTTACCGCTAAACTGCCTGCGTAAGAAGCTCCAATTGTAGTGCAAATACCGGCAATTTCATCTTCTGCTTGAAATGCACGAACTTTTAGATGTTTATGATACGCTAATTCATGAAGAATTTCAGACGCAGGTGTAATAGGATACGAACCTAAAAATAATGGTAGTTTAGCTTTTTCAGCGGCTGCCATAAATCCCCATGCAGTAGCAACATTACCATTCATGTTTCTGTATTTTCCTTTTTCAATATCGGCAGGAGCAATATGTGTAGATGGTAATGCGTGTGTGTTTTCTGCATAAATATACCCTTCTCGTAATGCAATTTTATTAGCTTCTACAATGTGTGGGTGTTTTTTAAATTTTTCTTCAAAGTATTGATTGGTAAAATCAAGTGGCCTATTAAATATGCAGTAGGTAATACCTAAGGCAAACATATTTTTACAACGTAAAATGCTTTTATTGTCTAAACTTGTATTTTCTAAAGCTTTTTGTGTTTGACTTGTTATGGGAGCAGGTATTACATTATATCCTTGTAAGGAACCATCTGTTAATGGATTTGAGGTGTATTCCGCTTTTTCTAAACCTTTTTCTGTAAAAGTATCAGCATCCACAATAATAGTAGCACCCGGTTTAGCCCATTTTAAGTTAGCTTTTAAGGCCGCAGGATTCATTGCAACTAACACATCAGCGTAATCACCGGGAGTATATATTTTTTTTTGTCCAAAATGAACTTGAAAGCCGGAAACTCCGGATACCGTGCCTTGAGGAGCACGAATTTCAGAAGGGTAATCAGGGAAGGTTGATATGTCATTTCCAAGTAGAGCTGCTGTATCAGAGAATAATGTGCCTACTAATTGCATACCGTCTCCTGAATCTCCCGTAAACCGAATGGTTACATTATCTAAGTTTTGTTCACTTAATTTTACTGTACTCATTATCTTTTAGTTTTTAGATTAATGCTAATAGTATGTAAAAACTATTAACCTTAGTTTATTTGCCACAAAAATAGAATTTTTAATCTTTATGACGGTACTTTTGAAAAAAACATACTAAAGTGTAATTGATTTAAATGAAATATGAAAAAACATGACCGATTTAATGTTTTTTTGCGAGAGACTTTTGTTAGACCTTATCTTCGTAATTGTGGTATTTCTTCTAAATCAGGAATAATAACATCTTCAAAACTACCTGTTTCTTCAATTTCTGTTGGAATTGTGTCTCTTGGAACAAAGGGTGTTCTGCAGTTATATACTTGAGAGGTATTGAAATATCGAGGGAATTTTGCATGGAGATAAGAGAAGCTTGGATCGTTCATTATATGTTGCATAAATAGTCCGTAAATAGGTAAGGCAGTTTTTCCTCCTTCTCCTAGTTGAGATGTTCTAAAATGCACACTTCTTTCTTCGGCACCAACCCAAGTTCCACATACTAAAGTAGGCGTAATGCCTATAAACCAGCCGTCGGAGTAATTTGATGAGGTGCCTGTTTTTCCACAAAAATCCATGAGATTATTAAAAATGTTATATGCATATAGACCTTGTGTAGTTCCGTATGGTTCGGTCATGGTACCTAAAAATAACTGTTGTAATAAAAACACGGTTTCATCAGACAGTACTTTAGTTTTTTGAGGAGAAAATTCGGCTAAAACAGTACCGAAACGATCTTCAATTCTAGTAACAAATACAGGCGAAATGGCATGTCCGCCATTAATAAGTGTAGTGTATGCTGATGTGAGTTCCAGTAAGCTTACTTCACTTGAGCCAAGACTTAGCGAAGGTACGGTATCTAAGGGTGATGTAATACCGGTTTTATGAGCAAACTGTATGATATTTTCTATTCCAACTTTTTGAGAAAGTTGAACTGCAATTGTGTTTAATGATTGAGCAAATCCAAGTTTAAGACTAACGGTAGTATCTGCATACTCCCAGTTAGCATTACGCGGAAACCATACTTTTTCTTCGCCGTTTTCAATATATCGTATAGGAATTCTTCTATCCGGTAAACTATCGCAGGGAGCCCACCCTTGTTCAATTGCCGCACCATACACAAAAGCTTTAAACGTAGAGCCGGGTTGACGTTTGGTTCTGCAGTTGTCAAATTTAAAATGATTAAAATTAATGCCACCTACATATGCCATAATATAACCTGTTTGAGCATCAATGGCTACAAATCCGGCATGAAGCAAGCGTTTTAAATAGTCTGTAGCTTCGTAAAAACTACAGATGGTATCAAAGTTCCCATGCCATGAAAATAATGTACGATGTTCCTTTTTATGAATATAATAGTTAATAGAGTCGGGGTAGTCTGCATATTTTTTAGAGAGTTCTCTATAAAAAGGCGTTCGTGTAATTACCGTTTCAATAAACTGTGGAATTTCTTGCCGCCTGTTATCAATCCATGGGTTGAGACCTTCCCAATGTTGATTAAAAATGTTTTGTAATTTCCTCATGTGTTCGTACACCGCAAGTTCAGCATATATTTGCATGTTGTAGTTGAGTGTAGTGTAGATTTTGAGCCCGTCTGTAAATATATTATAATTATTTTTTTTGAGCCAGGGGGCAATTTCTAATCTTACTGCCTGTCGGTAATAATTAGCAATGCCATCAAATGGACGTTCAATAGAAAAATTAAGATTTAGAGGTTCTAAACTATAGGCATCAAATTCCTCGGTGGTAATTATTTTATCGCGAGCCATAATTCTTAGTACAATATTTCTTCTTCTAAGAGATTGTTCAGGATTTAAAACAGGACTGTATGCTGTGGGAGCATTAAGAATACCAACCAAAAGAGCACATTCAGGAGCACGTAACTCCATAGGTGTTTTTTTGAAATAGGTTTGAGCTGCTGTTTTTATCCCAAAGGCACCACTTCCAAAATCAACCGTGTTAAGATACAGTACCAGTATTTCTTCTTTTGTGAAAAACAGTTCAATTTTTAAGGCACTTATCCATTCTTTAATTTTTATAATCCCCATTCCCAAATACGGAATATGTTCAAATGGTCCATGATTTCGGTTTCGAGTTTTATACAGGTTTTTTATTAACTGCTGAGTAATGGTACTTCCACCACGTGGATTTCCTCTAATAGCTTCCATAAAAAGAGATGGCATAGATTTAAAATCTACTCCATTATGCATATAAAATCGAGCATCTTCTGTAGCAACTAATGTTTGAATAAGAAGAGGCGAAATTTCTTCGTATGTAGCCAGACTTCTATTTTGATAAAAGAATCTACCTAAATACTCACCTTGAGAGGCGTACATTTCAGATGCAACATGATGTTGAGGTTTTTTTAGTTCGTAAATAGATGGAGAATAACCAAAGAGAGAAAATACATTTTGTTCAATAGCAATAATACTAATAACAAAACAAAAAATAGGATAGAGGATAAGCCGAATAATTTTCCCGTACCAAACTTTGTTTTTTAATCGCAAAAAATGAAGAAATGAAATAATACCTAACCTTATATTTCTTATTCTGTTTTTTAACTGCATGTTTTAATTCTTATAATGATAAGAACCATTAGATTCTTTTTGTATCATAAGCGGTAGAGACACCAAAAAATAATTTTACAAATTATGGTAAAGGTACTAAGATTCTGTATAAATCAATCAAAAAGTTTATATCGTAAATTCAACCAGCAAATGCAACAAAATTAAAAAACGCTATTTTCGGTGTAAT
>OBJA01001269.1_pt1 | contig 17980 bp, 7 predicted proteins | sample 1519751 | NCBI WGS metagenome assembly OBJA01 (sample SAMEA3881238, study PRJEB22517) | soil metagenome | biome: lake sediment; feature: soda lake sediment; material: sediment, water from around vicinity | place: India | collected 2013-12-23 | depth 3 m | reverse complement strand
CTTTATATAAGAATCCGTTTCATCCAATGTAAAACGAACGGATACAACCGAATGCTTTTTTTCTCCGGCTTCGTATTTGATATAAGTTGTTGCCACAAAAGTACTATCTGGTAATATTTCCAGACCGGGGTAGCCACAATCGCTTCCGGCATAACTATGCAACAGTTTTACACGATATTGGCCAGGCGTTTGATAAACAAGGTCACTGTAATGACCTACCCAGATAATAAAATGTCCTCGTGTCGGACTTAACGGAGCCATATCCCTGAATGCTACAACCAATCTTCCGTCAGGGGCATACTGCGCAATATGTCGGTCACCGGTTAATCCCCAAGATGTCTCAATCGGTTTACTCCATGTTTCTCCTTCGTCATCGGAAAAAATTATCAGAGAATGTCCGTCACGTTTATTATCCCTGATTAAACAGGCTAACTGCTTTTTATCCGGAGAATAAAAGATAAAAGGTTCGCAAGGAATGTTATTATCACTATTGACAACAACTAAACGAGGTTCTTCCCAGGTAAGCCCTCCGTCTCTGGATATAGATTGACATACTTCGTTTTGGGGTGGACCTGTCTGACCTTGAGGCCTTCGGTTATACATTGCCAAATAATCACCGTTCTTGAGTCGTACTATACTGGTAAAAGCCATAACACAAGGTATGTCCATACTTCTTACAGGGGACCATGTTTCACCTCCATCTTCACTGTAGGTCTGTGCAATATTAGGCTGAGCAGAATATACCATCAAACGCTCTTTTCCTTTTTTGTCAATCATGCGGTAAATGCTCGGACAGTTTTTCATCTTTCCCCAATCAGCAGGCGACTTTACTTGTTTCCAAGTGAGCCCCCCATCAATACTCTTTGCCATGGGACCGGCAATACCACCATGATTGAAGCTCCAGACACAAAAAATAGTTTTTCCATCTTCCATTAAAACAGTCGTAGGATGTCCCTGATATATAGTTTCCGTTCCGGCGGCAATAGTCGTGTGTCTTTCTTTCTGTCCGGAAATATCAATAGTAGGGACCACAGAAAATCTTTCACCTTTTTTTACAGGTTGATGCATCATCAAATCCTCTATTAAGGGGGTTAATTTCTCTTTCGGCATTCTGGGGATTAATTGACCATGTTGCCCATCAGGGTTATCCTGCCAGGTATTGTTGCCGTTCGGTAAAACCGTCATAGTGCCATGTTTTATATCAAAATATTTTTCAAATCCCTTTACAGCAACCAATACGGCAGTTTGATCCCAACTGCTGCGCCCTTTTTTATCTGTCGGAATACACAAGGAATACGCATCTTTAACCGGATTACCGGATATGTTTTCATTTGCGATCAATCTTAAGCCGGTTCTTATGTCAACACCAATCTGAAAACCGCTTAAAATAATAGGAGTCGGCCAATCATTGAATACTTTTACCGAAGAAGTGGAATCCCTATATACATTAAATTCCCGGCCCTCAGGAAAAGAACCGGCCATAGATACCAAATGTTTCACTTTCTTCCGGATTAGTTCCTTCCCATCAAGTTCGCTATAGCTGTCTCCCTGTGTTTCCAACAGGATAGCCAGGTTGGTGAAGAAGCCTACTGTAACGATTGTCACAGAACCGTCCGGTTGTTTACTTAGTATTTCTCTGTACAATTCGACAGCGTCTGGATAGTTATCTGTATTTTTTACTCGATGAGGATATAAAGCCGGTAGAATTTCGCCCCAATATAGTTTATCGACAAAACGTCCATCCACAACATTTATTCCTTTGACTGGCCCGCCGACAGGAATATCCGGTCGTCCAAAATAATGATTAATCACATCAATACAAGGAACAGCATCTTTATACATATTAGAAGACACTGTAGCCAAGATATTTGCCTCTCCTTTGTCAGCAAGGGCATGTAACATTGCCAATGCCCCCACATCGTCATAGTCAGGTCCCATATCGGTATCAAAAATGATATTGACTTTATTCTCTTTTTGAGCGAATACAAGGGTATTTATATTACAAAAGCAAAATAATACTAAAACGAAATAATTGATAATATTAATTCTCTTCATAAGAATTCTTATTTATATTTGATCTACTCTCGGATAGATAGGAGGTAGTTGTTCCCTATCAATTATAGCTCCTACATTTCTCAGTTCCTTCCGGAGTTCTGGAATATCAATAGTCCCAAAGGATTTATTTTCCCCTACAACCTGTTTACAAGCCATTCCGGCAGCTTCCCCCATAGCCATGCAAGGAGCCATCACCCTAACTGGACCTAATACCTGTCCTTCCACACTGACAGCACGCCCCGGACAAATAAGGTTTTCAATCGTTTTTGGGATCATAATACGGTAAGGAAGCGGAGTATTCAATCCTTTTTCAACCTTAGACTTAAATCCGCTTTTCTCATCATCAGCAAATGGCTGTATGCTAGGATTTTTCGGATCAGGAAGATCCCAACCATACATACTAAAGCCTATATTATCTTCAAAAGATTTTCCTTCCCGTAAATCATTCACCGTAAGCATGTAATCCCCTACGATACGGCGTGTTTCCCTTACCCCCAATTGAGAGGCGATCGACTTTATTCGTGCATTTTTGAATCCCGGAAAATATTGTTGAAATATACGCATAAGTTCATGTGTTTCTTTACGCCCCCTACGCATACCTTCCGACAACGATCTGCCGTCGGTTCCGTCAATTCCTACCAACCGACAGGTATTGATGTAAAATTCATCTTTCGCGGGTAACTGTGTACAGATAAAAATATCATAAGGGTAAGACCATATTCCATCTTGCCGCAAATGGCTGATAAGGTCACGGAACTTCGGATCTCTATTTTTTTCTACAGCCGTCATTAATTCTTCCGTATCCACATTATAGGCATGGAAGATAAGTGAAGCGGGCGCCATAAGGCCATCTTCTGTCCGGCCTTTAATCGTTTCACATCCGCTTCGGTAAGCTACATCCGCGTTTCCGGTAGCATCGATAATGGCTTTTACCGGTACAGCGAATAATCCGCTACGGTTGAATAATATAACGTGAGTGATCCGGCTACCTTCAATAATCGTGTCTACAAACTGAGTATGCAGGAATACGTCTATCCCGGCCTCTTCCATCTTTTGATCCAGAAAAAGATCGATAGCGAACGGATCCAGAGGTATACCATGAATAAACCAGTTGAACCATCCGTAAGGGTGATAATCTTCCCCTGGCTTCAGAAAGGGTATTATGGCATATCCTTTTTCTGCAGCTTCTTCCGTCAGGGTTTTGAACAGACCGCTAACTACCCACTCTCCTTCCTGAGTACGCCCTCCCAGCCAATGGGAAACATGACCCGAAACGGCCATACCTCCCAATTGTCCCATGCTTTCTACCAATAATACTTTTAATCCTTCTCGTTTAGCAGCGAGAGCAGCCGTACATCCGGAAGGGCCTCCCCCGCAAACTACTACATCGTATGCTTCTATGTTGTTGATGTTTTTTTCAAATTTCATAATCATTTCTTATCTTTTTTCATTCATTTCTACGCTGTAAATAGTTAATCCTTCTGTAGATTTAGTTGATTTGAACATGAAGCTGGCCAGATAACCAATCAGCACACAACTTATAATTCCGACACCGCTATACAAAAAGAAATTTAATGGAGTAAAGGTTTTCACATATAAAAGAATTATGGCACTGGCTATCGCTCCAATAACTGCTCCTCTCCCGTTAGCCCGGGATGAAAATATTCCCAGGATAAACACTCCGGTCATAGCCCCGGTAAATAATCCGGCAAATTCAAGGATGATATCCCAGACCGAATTAATATCGAAGAATGTCATAACAACAGCAATTCCTGTTCCCAACAGACCGATGATAGTAGTGATAATCCTTGCCAGTTTCACACTTTGTTTTTCGCTGATACGGGAAAGGATCCCTTTCATAAAGTCACGCATAATAACAGTCGTCGAACTATGTATTGAACTGTCGACACTCGACATGGATGCCGCAAATATACCTGCAATCACAATCCCGCTCAAACCAACCGGCAGGTTCTGCCCTATGAAGAAAGGAACAACTTCATCATTGGATATGGATGGATTAAGCATGCCAGGATTCACTTTATAGAACACATACAAGACTGTACCCAAACCAAAAACACATAAGGCCCAGGGAATGGAAACCAAAGCATCGGTCCATAGGGCTTTTGCTGTTTCTTTTTCGTCTTTTGTGGTCAAATAACGTTGGACAACCGACTGATCGGTAGCCATATTACCAATTCGATTAAATATATTCCCGATAATAATCACCCAAAAGACAGCAGCCGTCATATCCCAATCCATACGCCCTAAGCTGAATTTGTTATCTGCCAATGCGACGGTAAATATTTCATTCACTCCTCCGTCTATACTAACAATTACATATCCTATACAAAGGAAAATAGCCCCGAAAAGAATAAGCGCCTGAATAACATCAATCCATATAACAGCATGCATACCTCCTAAAACAGTGTAGAGGGTCGCCAGGCCTCCGATAATAGAAATACACAATAAAGTATTCATACCTGTCACGGCAGAAAGGGCTATAGCCGGAAGGAAGATGATTGCTCCCAACCGTCCCAATAACTGGAATAATAAATAAAGAAGAGCAATGAATTTACGAATAAAGACGTTGAAGCGCTTTTCCAGGTATTCATAAGCACTAGTGACATTCAGGCGCCGGTAAAATGGAACGAATGCATAAATCACTACCGGTACGACAATAAACCAAGTCATTACTCCGGCAAAATAACTCCAATTGGTAATAAAGGACTTAGCAGGGATAGACATAAAACCTATTGAACTGACTTGTGCCGCCATCATACTGAGGCCGGCTGCCCAAAAAGGGATCTTTTGTCCTCCCAGGAAAAAGTCTTTGGAAGATTTATTCCTTTTCGAGAAATAATATCCTAACCATACAATTAAAAACAAATAAACAATCAGTGTTGCATAGTCGAACATGGAAAAAACGCCTTTCTTTCCTGCTTTGGCTAATGCAGTGAACACTTGTGGAGTACGAATACTTGGTTTGATTTCACCTCCGGGAATAACAATCTGTCCATACCATTGAACGGCTGGAGTGTTGACCACTCCTTGCGGCATTATTCCCACGGAAGACCACTCTTTTGTGATCGTATTATAGGAAAGAATATCGGTGGTAAACTGATAATTATCTTTTATCTGTTGTATTTTATCCATGTCATGACCATCCGAACCACTGAAAACGAAAATATTGGAAGTACTGTAGTCTATCGCAGGGGAACCGAATACAGGACGGGGAAGATCCGGTAACCTGATCCATTCGGATGAAGCCGGGTTGGCACTATTGTATCTATAACAATAGGCATCGATAAGATATTCGGAGCCGCTTTTTCCTCCGAAGAAGTAGAGACAATCATTCTCACCATTCGATTGCCTGATCAATATTGCACCTTGTCTGTTTTTTCCTGGAATTTTCCCTTGAGTCTGCCATTGGATTTCTTTCCCCAGTCTGAATTCCAGTTTCAGAAGATCATCAAAGGCACTACCTGCAACGAACACGTGATTGTCGATGAAAGCAGCGGAAGGATAGGCACATGCCTGGGGTAACCGGGGCAGGTTTGTATCAATAATCACTTTTTTAGTCGAAGCGTCCCATTGTAATAACCAGACATTATCGAAATCATTGTCGTCTGTCTTTCCTCCAATACACAATAACCCTCTATTGGTAGATACGGATGCGCCATGTGCGACAGGGTGAGGAAGAAGTCCGGCAAAAGCCCATTTGTATTCGTTATTTTCCCGTCTGCATACAAAGATAGAATCGGTATAAACCTTCTTTCCGTTTTCCCATAACGGAGCATTAAAATAAGAACCTCCGGCAACAATCAGGACATCATTGTGCGTACCGGCAAAGGCGCCGCCTAATCCGGATTTGATAGGCAATTCCGGTATTGAACCCGTTTCACAGTCTATCCAATGGATTGGTTGGTCACTTTTATCCAATATCCATTCTAAATTAGTGCGAATGCAATAGACTGGTTTTCCTTTTCCGGTTTCATAAAGAACCAAAATTGTATTGTCAGGTAAAACAGCGATATCACTGTAGGATACTGTATTCGAATCAAGAACTTTACTTACAGGCCATGTTTTCCCGTTGTCCTCACTTAAACGAATAGTTAGGTTTTTCCGGCCTTCCGGTGATTCGTTTTTACTATAAATCAAATAACTTTTTCCTGTTTTAGCATCTGTAATTTTATTCAGCCCTCCATCACACTGGTTGGTCAATGGAAAATTAGTATCAATTTTTGTATCTTCCCACCTTATTCCTCCATCATGACTGACAGCAGAAGCCCGATGGGCATCTCGCCCTAGAATTGTATAACGGGCATTCATATAAACATCACCATTATCAAGTTCGACAATACGTGATTCATTCATATGAATATCTTCTCCGAAAGAAGAGCCAAAATGCCATGTTTTTCCATGATCATCACTATATATGGTAGAAACGCCATATTGCCGATCTTCTATCGGTATGGGAATAGATTTTCCTCCTTTATCAATTTTTCCCAAAGCGGTTCGGTTCCATATTTGCAGTAATAGCCGTCCGGAAGTTAGTTGGATCCCATGTCCCGGCCCCGGCATATGAAAAGTCCGTCCCAAATAATCACAAGGAAAGCCATTTATATCCCGAATAAAATTCCCTGTATCATCCGTATTGGGTGTACCATCTTCCTTGATATGAAGTAAAGAGGTAATTTCAATTCTATCCGACCAAGTCTGACCATCATCGTCACTATATTTATAGAATACTTTAGTATAGCGTTGCAGATTCATCCCTGCAATTTCCCCTTCACTCAATGAATAAAAGAAAAAGATCCGTCCTGTTATGCGATCTACAATAGGAGCAATATTTGTCCAGACTTCTTTTTTCTCCGGATCATCCAGCGGATCGATTTGCTCTTTGTGGGCAGCCCAATAATCTCCGTTACTTTTTTCTATGTAGATGGTCGAAGACCAGGTCAACCCTCCATCTACATTTCGTTTTAAAACAATATGATTAGGTGTTTGATCATGATAATTAATTCGGGCTTCGGTGAAAGCTAATACAGTACCTTTAGGACTGACTACAATACCAGGTATTCTGTAACCTTCCACATCTCCTTCTCCCTTATCCCAGACGATAGATTGCGTAAATTCCGGAGGTCTCTCAGAGGAACAGGAAAAAAAGATAAAAGTGATTAATAATCCGATAATAAGTTGTATAATGATTTGTTTTAATTTCATCTTTAGAGGTTTTGAAGTCCATTATTAGAAGTCCATCACAGACTACATTCAAATTCTGATTAGAAATCAATAAGTTCGTCTGTAGTCTGTGATGGGTACTGCCATTTACTCGTATCCCGGAGTCTGCGTGATCGCCGGATTCGTATTGATAGAAGCATTATTAACAGGCCACAGTAAAATGTTCAATTCATTTTCCCGTCCCTGCAAAGTTCCTACCCTATTGAACACTTGTCCAAGACGAATCAAATCGAACCAGGCCTTACCTTCCGAAGCAAATTCTTTCAACCTTTCATCGAGTAATATTGTCTCGATCTCTGTCTGAGAGTATGTACCCGAATAATAATTGTCTACCCCATAAGCTCGTTTAGCGATTTGATTGAGATAGATCAGGGCCTCTGAAAAATTATTTTGGGCAATTTCAATTTCGGCTTTAAACAGTAATGCCTCTGCATAACGATATATCCTTATATCGGAATCAAAAATACGTGTTCCCTCTTTCCATGTGCCCAGATATTTATTGATCCAGGAAAAATATTTACCTTGTGAGGTAGTATAATCGGAAATATTAACAGGAGCACGACTGTCATTCTCCACGCTCCATAAAAAATCTTTATGTGTGGGAGTGAAGGTTACCCAATGTGCATGGCTACCTACTTGAATCGGATTGTTGTAATATTCACTGGGAACATCGGCCAGGCCAAGTAAGAAGTCATTTGCAAAAGAAGTTGTATTTTCAGCTTCGATAAAGGCGATGGAGAAGATAATTTCCTCATTATCGTCGTCCCGAAATACATTTTCATAACTATCTGACAACTTTATACTTGATTGGAGAACCGTGTTTATGGAAGCATCCGCCTTTTCTATCTCAGCACTTCCTTTTCCGTTTTGTTTGGCTTGCCAAAGATAGAAGTCAGTTTGTAACATACAGATAGTTTCCTTTGTAACCTCAAGAGGTATCTTACCATTATTACCAACAAGATTTAAAGCGTCTGAAAGATCTTTTTCAATTTGGTCGAATACCTCATTTACAGGATCACGCACAGGAAACAGACCTTCCTGATTGTCGGATTCAAAGCCTACTGTCAAAACCGGAGCATCTCCCCATATACGGGCGATTGTATAGTACATATAAGCTCTCAGAAAATGAGCACTTCCAACGATATGATTTTTCTCTGCTTCAGAAGAAAAGGATATGTTAGGTGTATGTTTAATAACAAGGTTACAATCGTTAATTGCATTGTATAAACTTGCCCAGTTTGTTCCCAGACTACTTGGGATCAATTGGTTATTCCATACAGTTCCACGTTCTACTGCGCCATTGGCAACACCATTTCCATAAAAACTTGTTCTATAATCTCCCCAAACAATATAATTAGTAGCGTAAGCTGAGCGAAAACGATTGAAAGCCCCATTGAGCGCCGCTTTTGCATCTCCTGAATTTTCCCACATGGAATTTACCGTAATGGAACTTTTCGGAGTAAGATTCAACATGTCATCACATGAAATAACAGATAATCCGATAAAAGAAAAGATCAGATTATATAGAATTGATTTTTTCATCTTTTTCATCTTTCAATATTTTAAAGTTAAAACTCTAATTTGAATCCCAAAGTAAATCTACGGATAGGAGGATATCCGGTACCCGAATTATTGATCACTCCAACTTCAGGAGGTGTAGCCTGTACTGCTGTGAAATAATGCAGATTATTTCCGGATACAAAAATTGTAGCTGCATGTAAGCCAATTTTATCCATTACTGTTTTTGGGATGGTATATCCCAAAGAAATATCCCGGATACATAAGTAATCCCCTTTGAAAGTAACAATATCACTGTCCCTCCGGTAATTCCAGTTTTCATTGCTATCATGGGCAGCAATACGAGCCCATTTGGTCTTAGCCGCATCTCCAGGTTGTGTCCATGCACCTAATGCCTCACGTACCAGATTGGCATTTCCGTTAAAAGTAGACATCATGTGATATTTGAAGTCTGTATCAATTAATGTATGGCCAATAGCCCAATCAAGATATATTCGTAAGGAGAAATTCCTATAATTAAATGTATTTGTTAAACCACCAGTAGAATGTGGAACCGTAACACCCAATTCAAACTGGTCGACTTCAGTTATTTTCCCGTCCCCATTGCGGTCTTTCCATTCATAGTCACCAGCAAATTTTTGACCTTTAGTGAATTTGCCAGTACGATAATCATATCCTCTGGCTAATTCATCATATCTTGCATTTGCTGCCTGTTCGTCAGTGTCCAAGATATATTCGGATTTATATCCGTAAATACGATAAAGAGGTTCACCCTCAGCTATTCCTCCGAAACTTTCACCATCAGGAAGATAAATTCCCCCAATACGATTTTTTACCTGTCCGTTATCCGGAAGAGAAACTACTTTATTTTTTACATACCCCCAGGCAAAACTTGTTTCCCATGAAAAATCTTTGGTTTGTACATTCTTTGATGTAATTTCTAAGTCAAAACCATAGAATCTGACAGAACCGATATTTGTTTCTATGGACGAAAAACCTGATGTGTTAGGTAATGGTTTACTGAAAATCAAATTATCAGTTCTCTTATTGAACACATCAAAAGTCACAAGTACCCTGTCTTTTAAAAATCCGGCATCAGTTCCAAGATCAACTTGTGTTGTAGTTTCCCAGGTAAGGTTCGGATTAGGCATGGAGGTATTTACAATACCTGCAGCATTGTTATATTTGTAAGTTGCAGTATAAGCCCCTTGTGCCGTATAAATACCTACAGCATTGTTACCTGTTTGTCCTATACTGGATCGTAATTTCAAAAATGAGAAGGTCGAATTATTCTTGAGAAAATCTTCTTCCGAAACTACCCATCCTACGGATGCTCCAGGGAAATAAGCCCATTTGTGATTTGCTCCAAAACGTGAAGAACCATCTCTCCTTACTGAAGCTGATAATAGATATTTGTTTTTATAATTATATGATGCTTTAGCAAATACACTGGCTAAAACCTCTTCAGTCTTGGTAGTAGTTGCATTTGTTTTTTCCGGAGCAGCATTCAAAGTTTCTATTTTATCAGAACTGGCACCCTGAGCTGTGGCGGTTAACCCTTTTACCTTTGTATTGATATAAGAGGCTCCCAATAGGCTGGATATAGCATGATCCCCAAAAGAATTGTTATATTTCAATAACCCTTCAAACTGATTTCTTTCAGTATTGCCCAATGTCGAGGTCGCCGGACGTAAGCTATTGAATTCATTCGCTCTCTGGAATCCATCAAATTCTTCCGTAGAGAAATAGGTTGTAGCTGTTCCGGTTGCAATCAGATTATCCGTAATTCCCCAGTTGATACCTCCTGATACATTCGTTTGACGTAAAATCGTTTCTCTTTGATGGACATTGACCCACCAAGGTAATGGAGATGCGGTCGCATTGACACCCTTTGCAGGGGTTCCATCATCATTATAAATCTTTTGTGTTGGCGGAAGATACAATGACCTGGAAACCGCTGAATTTTGATTACTGTAATCCTGGAGCTTACTCCGCTGATAGCTGATATTAGTAGACACACTCAGGTTCCTCCTCACCCTATAATCGGCAACAGCTCGAGTAGATAATCGATCCCAACCGGTTGCCATAGCCACTCCTTCATCATTCGTATATCCAACAGAAGCTGAATACTTTAATTTTTCATCTCCCCCATCAACACCTAAATAGTAGTTTTGGCGAAGCGCCGTACTGAAAGCGATATCCAACATATCATTATCTTGAAAAACCAAAGTTTTGGATGGATCCAACGGATCAGGCATCGTTTTCCATCCTGCAGGGACCAATTCTCCCTGCTCCAGATACCGAGTGGTATAAGAAGATGAAGATGTATTTCCGCTACTATATGCATTATTATCTTGTTCATTCCATTGCGGATTAGGACTTCTTGCTACACTCGGACGTATAATTGATAGATATTCCTCGACTGAGCAAAGGTCATAGTAACGTTCTATTTGTTGCAAAGAGAAATCACTTTGAAAAGTAATCCGAGGAGTGGCTAAAGCACCACTCTTCGTGGTGATAAGCACAATCCCGTTAGAGGCCCTTGAGCCATATAATGCAGTAGATTCTGCATCTTTCAAAACCTGTATGGATTCAATATCATTAGGATTGACCTCATTATAGCTCCGCTCAAAACCATCAACTAATATCAAAGGAGAATTGCTCTTATTAATAGAGGACCCTCCACGGATAATAATCGTAGGAGACTCACCTGGTTGCCCAGAATTTCCATATACCCGTGCACCGGCGACCTTACCTTTCAAGGCATCCATGATATTATTGACCGACATATTCTCCAACTCTGCCGTATTTACTTTAGAGACGGCTGATGTTAAAGTCCTTCTTGACTGGGTTCCATAGGCAATAACAACAACCTCATCCAATCCTACGGTCGAGACATTCAAGACCACCTTGATCTGTTCCTGATTCGTAATTCTTATCTCTTGAGGCTGGAACCCTACATAAGAAAATTCTAAAATTGTTCCCTGGGGTACTTTTATTTCAAAATTACCATCCATGTCCGTGACTGTCCCGTGAGTAGAGCCTTTGACTACCACAGAAACGCCCGGCAACGTTTCCCCTTCATTATCACGTACTACACCCGTAACAGTTATTTCCTGTGCCAGAAGACAAGATAATGAAGTAAATAAGAAAATAAAAAAGGCTAAAAATCGACAATTTTTTCTCATCTTTGTAATGATTTTAAGATATTCGTGTTTTAAAATTATTGTAGAAGGGGGTACTATTTGCAGGATGTATCCCTTTCTCTATTTTCCCAAAAAACCGATAGACTCCAGGTCTTTCCGGAGCAAATCGTATTCTTCCTTTTCGAACGGAGCAATGGGCAAACGACATTCTCCGCATTCAATCCCGATCAGATTCATAATGGCTTTTCCGCCTCTCACGCCTCCCCCGTATTTGATAATTATTTTAACAATTTCAATGGATTGCATCTGAAACGCCCGGGCAGTCCCAAGATCGCCCTCCTCCATCGCTTTCATGATATTCAAATACACGGAAGGCAAATAATTATATGTACTTCCTACACCGGCCACCGCACCCAATGCCAATCCGCAGATAAGCATCTCGTCATATCCGTGCAATACCTCAAACGCCCCATTGTCAAGATGGATACAATCACCCATTTCCATCAGGTTGTTGTGCGTATATTTCACACCGGCCAGATTGGGTATCTCCCGTTTTCCTTCCTGTAAAAATTGCGCAACGGACAAACAGACCCCTGTCATTGACGGCATGTTGTAATAATAGAACGGCAGTCCGGAAGCAGCCGCCGCAACCGGTTTAAAAAAACCGATCAAGTCGTGCACCGAGGCAGGTTTAAAAAAACCGGGAGCAATGGATCCGATACCCCAGGCGCCGGCCTCTGCCGCATGGCGGGAAAGCTCCACCGACTCGCGCTGGTTATCGCTACCCACATGCGCGATTACTTTGAAACGTCCCCCAGCGGCTTTTACCCAATGTTCCAGAATCAGTTTTCTCTCTTCCGTCGTCAATGATGTGAATTCGCCCGTGGTGCCGCACACAAATACTCCCGAAATACCTGAATACACGATATGCTGCGCATATTGATCTATGACAGCGTAATGAATATCGCCATTCGGATACATGGGGGTAAATGTCGCGGCTACTAATCCTTTCAATTTTTGATAATTTTTCATTTTAACAAATTAACAATTAATACTTTATAAATAATACAGTAGAATATGCCGGATTATTTTTCCAGTGGTATGATCTGTCCCTCATAGACAGAGGGTGTTCTTATTCCAGGTTTTATTTCTCCGCTGGTAATATAAAAGTTGTTCTCCCGTATGGCGATATTAGTGGTGACCGGAACGGAAAAAGGCAAGATTTCCTTATGAACGAATGTGTGCAATATACGATCATATACTCTGAGGGTATTTTCAAAACCGGGGTGCTCATATGATCCGGGAAATAATTTCGTAACGCCTCCTAAAAAAACAATATTCTCCAAGTATACAAATGCTGTTCCCACCATCACCGGAAAAAATTCCTGGAGGCGTGTCCATCTATTCATATAAGGATCATACATATGTCCGTCAGTTAATATTTCCACATAACCGGACGAACAATAATCTCGTCCACTGAAAAGGTAAAAATCAGGATACTCTCCGTTTTCAATGGCAACACTCACTGCGTAACCCCGGGCACTGCCGTTCCAGGAAGGTAACGCAACCCAACCTTTGTCTTTATGATCAAGATCTAATACGAAAAAGTGATTTGTCGCATTTTCTTCGATCATCTTCTCCTGACCGCCCGCTATATATATTTTATTATTCAGAAAAGATATTATTGTTTGACAACGCATTTTTGGTGATGAATAGTTTCGTTCTTTTGTCGGATGAAAATCTTATAAACCTCGAAATGTCGTTCCAATGCCTTTCTATATCCGTCTTCGTCATTTTCTTTCAAATAGTGTAACAGGTCCTGATGAGTTACAATCTGTCCTTCCTCTTTAAGTTTAATATTAATCGGAGCCAGATATTCCTTGAATTTATCTTTTACAAAGGTCATAACGGGATGCACAATATTCTGGAATTCAGCAATTGTTTTATTCCCTGTTATCTGATACAATCTCGTATGAAAAGTAAATTCGCTGAAAGGCGCATATTCGTTGTTCTCGTACATAATACCTACCTTTACAATTTCTTCGAGATCTTCGATGTCTTTCGGCGTAATATTTCTGAAAATATCGCTGCATATTCCTATCTCTAATGCGATCCTGAACCCCAGAATATCAAATAACGCATCTTCGCTTAAAATACGGGGATCTACCACCCGTTTCATTCCACCCAGGATAGATGGCTCCGAAAGAATCATACCCCGCCGGGTACGGGTTTCAATCATCCCCATCATCTTTAACCGGCTCAATGCTTCGCGTAACACACTCCGGGCCACACCTAAAGAAGCCGACAATTCCATTTCATTCGGAATAGAATCCCCTGTTTGAAGATCTTTCTCTTTAAAGTAGGTCAAAAGTTTATCCTCCACCTGATCTACCAAGGTAATAGAGTTATTTTGAATTTTCAGTTTTTCCATGAGTAAACGTTATTTTCAATATTTTGTATGGCATGTATTAATTATATGATTTGTCCGACAAATATACGGCCAATATTTTTTAATAAACAAGCAACCATTTATATTTTAACTATCAAAGCCGCACTTATTAACTTTAATTCATATAAATGATTTTTTTAGAGATATTTTTTAACTTTTATAGAGCTACAAAGTCCATTAGGGATTCCTCTCTATTCTCTCCATTTATGATTAAATCAATACTTTTCCCAATAAATAAATTTTAATCATTGCCCATATACCTGATCAAAAAGTGATTTCGTCTTATACATTTCGCCCCATCTCAAATCTCTTAGTCCTTATATCATTTTGCCTGATTTGTAAAATGAAAATAATGTTTTATTTTTGTAGAATAGGTTGAAGAGCATGAGAAATCCTTAAACAGGACATCAACGTTTTCGTTAAGTTAAATGAATAGAGGCCGAACTTGTTCGGACCATATCATAGCGAGAATTATTTCGATAAGCGAATACAGAGGCAAAACTTATTTGCATTATGCCGTTGCGGGAATTGAAAATCGAGGAGCGAAGGCGACTCAATTGAAAATCGAGGAGCGAAGGCGACTCAATTAACAATCAAGGAGCCAGCGACTCAAATAGTGGAATAAAATTCAAATATTTAACTTTAGTGAATATCTTAATCATCAAAGGTTCCATACACCGAAATAAAATCCTTTATTACAAATCAGTTTTTTACGGAACCCAAAATTGATTGCAGGTTTCTTTTTGAGGATTCTAAATCGACCATTTGGATTGGGGGTGACGATTATTTTCCTGTTTCCCGATTACAGACCCTTGATGCGGGTTTACAATGTAGACGGACTAAACATCCGGGGATTGGATGCAAAGCTGGATCCGTCCGTTGAACCGTTCAACCTGAAAGAAGTGAGCAACGTTGAAACGGACCATTCCGGTATAACCGGAAACAAATAAATATTTATGATGAAAAAAATACTGATTATAGCTATCGTTTCTTTCTTTACCCTGACCGGATGTTCTTCCCGCACGGAAGATGCGGACTGGCCTCAGATAACCCAGGAAAGCAAACCCTGGACACGTTGGTGGTGGCTGGGAAACGATGTGGACTCTACAAACCTTACATACAATCTGGCAGAGTTGAGTAAGGCCGGGATAGGTGGTGTGGAGATCACCCCTATCTACGGAGTGAAAGGCCGTGAAGAACATTCCATCGACTATCTCTCGCCCAAATGGATGAATATGCTGGATTTTACAATCTCCGAAGCCGCCCGTCTGGGAATGGGGATAGATATGAATAACGGTACGGGATGGCCCTTCGGAGGCCCTGAAGTAACATTGGAAGATGCGGCCACCAAGGCTATCTTTCAGGAATACGAACTCATAGGCGGACAACCCTTCAATGAGCTTATTACAGTGCGGGATGAAAGGCAGAAAGAATTTGCCCGGTTAGAGAAACTTATCGCATACTCCCCGGATGGAGAGCGAGTGGATATCACGAAAAAAGTATCCCAGGAAGGCAAGCTCGACTGGAGAACTCCACAGGGAAAAGACTGCAAACTGATCGCCCTGTTCATCGGAAAAACACGGCAGCAGGTAAAAAGGGCCGCTCCGGGAGGAGAGGGCCATGTGCTCAATCATTTCGATAAAGATGCCGTCCTACGGTATCTCGGAAAATTCGATGCCGCTTTTGCCGAAAACAACACCCCTTTTCCCAATACCTTTTTCAACGACTCTTATGAAGTGTATGGTGCCGACTGGACACCGGAATTGTTAAACGAATTTGAAAAAAGGAGGGGGTACAAACTGCAGTATTATTTTCCCGAGCTGCTGGCAAACGGAACGACGGAAATCTCCGCACGAATCATTACCGATTACAGGGAAACCATCGGAGAATTGCTAAAGGAGAATTTCACGCTGACATGGACGGAATGGGCGCACGCACACGGAGTAAAAACAAGGAATCAGGCACACGGATCGCCGGCAAACCTGTTGGATCTTTATGCCGCCGTAGATATCCCCGAATGCGAATCGTTCGGCATCACGAATTTCGATATTCCCTACCTGAGGAAAGATTCAATCCGCAAAGAGAACGATAGCGACCCCACTATTCTCAAATATGCTTCGTCGGCAGCCCATGTGGCAGGCAAACCGTATACTTCTGCCGAAACATTTACCTGGCTCACCGAACATTTCAGGACTTCCCTCTCCCAATGTAAACCGGAGATCGACCAGATGTTCATCTCCGGCGTAAACCGCGTTTATTTCCACGGAACGACCTATTCCCCCAAGGATGCTGCATGGCCGGGATGGAAATTTTACGCATCGGTGGATATGTCGCCGACCAATACCATCTGGAAAGATGCTCCGGCATTCTTCGACTATATCGCCCGCGTACAATCATTCCTGCAAAGCGGAAAACCCGATAATGATTTTCTGCTCTACCTTCCCATTTACGATATCTGGGAAGAGCAACGCGGCGGCTATTTTACCACATTTGCCATTCACGGGATGCGGGAAAGGCTGCCCGATTTCTGTGAGGCGGTGGAAAAGATCATGGAATGCGGTTATGACCTCGATTATATCTCCGATCATTTTATCGGGACAACCACCATCGAGAGCGGATTGCTGAAAACGGAGGGAGGAACCACGTACAAAGCCCTGATATTACCGGCCGTGAAATACATTCCGACGGAAACAATGGAACAGATCGGGAAACTGGCGGAGCAAGGAGCTACCGTGATCTTTTCCGAACAGTATCCCTCCGATGTGCCGGGATTTTCCAATTTGGGAGGACGAAGAAGCCGGCTCAACGACCAACTGGCTCAATTCCCCCAAGTAGCATCTTTCGGGAATGTATCCGTCAATAAGCTGGGAAAAGGAACCGTGATCACCGGATCCGATTACAGGGAAATACTGGCAACATGGAAAGAGAACGAAGAGACCTTCGTATCAGAATGGGGCGGACAACTGATCCGCAGAACACATGAAAACGGACATATTTATTTCTTCGCCATGTTGAAGAACAATCCCGTAGACGGATGGGTCACATTGGGTGCAAAAGCCGGAAGTGCGGTGTTCTTTGACCCTATGAACGGAAAAAAAGGACAGGTCGCACTGCGCAAGCAGAACGGCAGGACACAGGTATATATGCAATTGAAACCCGGAGAGTCGGTCATCCTGAAAACATTCAACGATAAAAACATTCGGACTGAAGAGTGGACGTACTATCAACCGACAGGAAACAAGGTCGCATTCAATAATGGATGGAACTTACGTTTTGAAGAGAGCGAACCAGCTGTAACCGGAAGCTTCGAACTCGATACACTTATATCGTGGACGGAAATTGATAACGATGTTTTGAAAAAGAACATGGGTACGGGGCGTTATACACTGACATTCGATTTCACGAAAACGCCCGGATATGAATACCGGCTCTCTTTAGGCGATGTGCGGGAAAGCGCCCGGATAAAGATCAACGGACAGGATGCAGGAACATTGTTTGCCGCACCGTTCGAAACAACAGTAGGGTCGTTCCTGCGGGACGGGAAGAATACTCTTGAGATGGACGTGACGAA
>OBJA01001267.1_pt1 | contig 18002 bp, 19 predicted proteins | sample 1519751 | NCBI WGS metagenome assembly OBJA01 (sample SAMEA3881238, study PRJEB22517) | soil metagenome | biome: lake sediment; feature: soda lake sediment; material: sediment, water from around vicinity | place: India | collected 2013-12-23 | depth 3 m | reverse complement strand
TATTTTTAAACAAGATGTACTAGCAGGCTTATCCAGATATTCTGATTAAATATCTCATCATCCATAGAACCGGTGGCATCAACCACAAACATAATATCGACTACCTCAGGCACTTTACATTCCGCTGGCAGTATCATCACATTGATTCCTGATTTAAACTCATGGGGGTCATTGTAATTGAAGGTTTGATTATTATAGGTTACCCTTATATTATTTGCCTTAATATTTTTATCATCCGTCATTCCCGACTATAGTTCGGCTTTCCCAGTGTTGTCGGTCCTGCACTTCCACAATACTGCACCTGATTTGCCCACCAATTCAACAACAGCATCTGTCACCGGCTTATTATTTTTACTCTTTACCTGAAACGAATAACGGTTATCAGCATAAAGCTGCCACAAGTTCTGCATCTTTTTTTTAGAAGTTGCCTTCCGCACTTCCCATTTATAGAAGTCGTTGATTTCAGAGGCGGTAAGCTGTCCAGCCTGATATTTAATATCCGTTTCATAAGCATAGTCAGGAGATTTTGCTTTCATATCGTAAGCACCATTCCATGATTGCCTAACCTGGATACCGTCAATATAAGTAGGTGTAATAATGTCTTTTTGTATTAAGGGAGTCTTGTAAGCAGTTATCATGAACTCGCCCATATCCTGCGAAGAATATTCCATCTCAAAATCAACAGTTTTAACGGAATCTGCAACAAGAGTTATATTCATGACCTTAGCATTTTTATAACCGATAAAGGATGCTATTAAATCATACTGACCCGGTGTAATCGATTTAATTTTATACTTTCCGTCGAAATCACTGGTTGCGCCACCAACCTGATTTTGATCCAAGCTATTTTATTAAAAGTTTCCCTGAACCATAATTTTATATATTTGCTTTAACTCAAAATCATCCTGAATGAAAACAATAAAAACTGACAACCTCAGTAATCTGAGATTATTTGCAAAAGCCACTGGCATTACTATTCTTCTTTGTTTAGTTGTATTACCACACATTAGTTTTGGACAAAATATACCAATAACTAATACTTCATCTTCAAAGACAAATGATCAGGAAGTTAGATCAGAGAATTATTCATTCTCAATGACCAATTGGATGTTATCAATAACCAACCTTGACCGCGGAACAAAGGAAACATATGGCCCTTTAAGATATGAAAGCGATGGGAACGAAGGTGGTTATTACTATCAGGGATACCTTTCAGATATCTATAAAGACCCTTTGCGGTATAGAAGGGAAAAACCAAGAGCCTACAAATTCTATTACGACAAAAATGGTTTCATCATTGCAATATTAGAAGGTAAAATACGTCAGGACAATGTTGAAATCATTAAGATCTATTATACTGAGTAGGTAATGCAATTTTCAAATTCATTGCTCACTAGTAAGTGAGATAATGGATTGATCACAAAAACTTGCACTAAGCTACCAAATCAACGAAATGCCAATATAAAAGACAATGACAACAATTGTAACCAGACTTTCTGCCCCCCTACTTGCAGACTTAAAAAATGCTGACGAAATCTGGGTAGCAATTGCTTTACTGAGTAATGATGGATTACATTTTATTCTCAACAATTTAAAACCAACTTGCCAACAGAATTTTTTAATTGGTCTTGATTTGCCAACAGACCCAAAAGCATTGAAAAAGCTTAATGAGCTTCAATTAAAGTCAGACCTAAAAGTTAAAATATATACCGAAAAGGACTGTTTTCATCCCAAAGTTTATATTACGAAAAAGAAAAATACATATTCGGCTTTTGTTGGTTCGGCAAACTGCACGAATGGCGGACTATTTAACAATGTTGAATTAACGACTCGTACATCTGACCAGGATATTTGCAACCAGATTGTAAAATGGTTTGAAAAGTATTATAAAATTGGAAAGCCTCTTACTACGACTTTTATTGAGCAATATGAGGCAGATTATACCGAGAGACAAGAACGAAAGAAAAAGGAAGTAAATATTGCTAAAAAAGAGAAACAAATTTTAAACGAAGAACACGAAGCAACTCTTGAAGAAAAAACACAATTTTTAAAAATTTTAAAAAAATATAGAAAGGACAAGAAATGTGATAGAATAGTTGAAGACAGACAAAATACTGTTAAAGAATTACGAACATATCTTGATTATCCATATTATAAAAATTTAAATATTGACAGCTATTTTTCACATTGGGAATTAGGGCATTTAATCTCTATTGCAATTCCGGCTATCAAACGGCATATTCCGGAATTAAGAAGATTATTAAAATTTTTGAGCGATGAAAATATAGATATTGCCGTCAGATACAATAGAGTATTGACAGGCGATTTGAAAATTGAAGGTGTTAGTAACGCATTTATTTCAAAAGTACTTGCAGCTCATAAGCCAGATCTATATTTTGTAAAAAACGGTAAGACAGAAAAAGCATTACGGAAATTTGGCATAAGGCTGCCTCGTGGATTATCAGATGGAGAGAAGTATAAAATCACCTGTAAATTTCTGAGACAGGTTTGCATAGACACCGACATTAAAGACCTTGCAGTTTTGGACTATTACTTATACTTAGAGGGAAACGACAGTGTATAAAAAGTCTAATTGGTCTTTGGGCTCAGCTATCTGGATTGCTTGCGAATTGGTAACTCAGTTTACTTATCAAGAACCATTTCCTCATTAATAACTAGTCGAAAATATGCTTCAGAATTTTGGTTTGATTTGTCTATTCCTTTCATTGTCACCACTATTGCAATCATTTTAGGCTCACTTGTTGAGTAGGGGTAGGGAACAAATAGCATTTTTAGAAAAATTTTACCGCTATGATGCAATAACAGTGGAATTGTAAGAATTCATGTTGCTTCTTAATAGAGTGCCTTTATTATCTGTCGTTAATATGCCGAATAAAAATTAAATTTACCACATTTTGTGAAAAGAGTCACTATTAAAATTCTTGTGCTTTTCTAAAAACAAACTTCTCTTGTTATTTCTTAAATTTAATTGGTTTGAACAATTGAATGCTTTACATAAATAAGCCAAGGGTGTCAAAACGATAAAATAAATAAGTGTTAGTACCAAATTTCTTGCTATGCAGCTAAAAATCCGTACCATTCTAATCCAAAGATTATTTATAAAAATAGAAATAGTCTTATTTGACAAACCACCAATTCCAATCAGAATAGAAAAATAGAGTAACAAATGCCATCTAGTAATTAGATACAAAATAATGAAACAAATGTTTATTGTTAAGATAGTTGAGATGGGGTCGATCTTTGGTGCTAATTTGTTCATCCACTTAAAATAATGAATAAATAAATGGCGCGATGGTACTACTTCCACCATATACAATTAGCGATCCTATTAATAATAATATTATTATGATAGGAGCCAACCAAAATTTCTTCCTTTCAATCATAAATTGCCATAAGTCTTTAATTATTTCCATACAAATGTGTTTTAATCAAGTTGATATTTGTGATTTGATTCTTCTTTTCTTTGCCAAATAGGTTGTTGCATTTTAGCATAAATAAAATTTTCGATTACAAGATAATCCATTTCTGTTTCCATAAAGCATTGGTATGCATCATATGGTGTGCAAACAATCGGTTCTCCACGTACATTAAAACTTGTATTTATTAATAAGGCATAACCTGTCATATATTTAAATGTATTTATTAGCTCCCAAAATATAGGATTTGTTTCTTTATGAACAGTTTGTATTCGGGCAGAAAAGTCTAAATGGGTAATAGCTTGCAAATCACTTCTTTCGTAGTACAATCTGTCCATTATGGTCATGCAGAAGTAGTTTTCGGGAAGTTTTTTTCTTCTCTCTTTTTTAACAGGAGCTACGAACAACATGTAAGGAGAGGAAGATGCCAAATCAAAATATTCAGAAGCATCTTCAGCTAATACAGAAGGTGCAAAAGGCCTAAAACCTTCGCGGTATTTTATTCGCATATTAAGTCTCTTCTGCATTTCAGGGTGTCTTGCATCAGCTAAAATACTTCTATTTCCAAGTGCTCTTGGTCCAAATTCCATTCTGCCCTGAAACCAACCAACTACCTTTCCCTGCACTAATTTGTCAACTACAAATTCCGTCAATTTTGCAAAGGTTCCATAGTGCGTACTAACTGCCTTCGTTTTCTTATTCATCAATTGAATTTCTCTTTCAGAATAATCGGGACCCAAGTAAGTGCCAAACATCTGGTCTTTCTTATCATTAATTCTTGGTTCATCAAAATACAAATATGTTACTGCTAAAGCTGCTCCTAATGCACCTCCAGCATCGCCCGAGGCAGGTTGAATATAGATATCTTTAAAAATACTTTTCTGGAGAATTTTGCTGTTGGCTACGCAATTTAAAGCAACTCCACCTGCCATACATAAGTAATCCGATCCTGTTATTTTTTTTGCTTCATGAATCATTTTAATTAAGACTTCTTCTGTAATATTCTGAATGGCAAAAGCGAGATCGCAATGCTCTTGCAATAATTCAGTTTCAGCTTCCCTTCTTTTAAATCCGAATAACTTTTCCCATCTTTTACAATTTGTCATCCTCAATCCTGTTGCATAGTTAAAATATTTTTGATTAAGCCATACAGAACCATCATCTTTGATATCAATTAGTTCAGACTTTATTAACTTAACATAATCTTTAATTCTTTGAGAATTAGGATTTCCATATGCTGCTAAACCCATCAACTTATACTCCCCTGAGTTAACCTTGAAGCCGAGATAATAAGAAAATGCACTATAAAGTAATCCAATGGAATGTGGAAACTCCATTTCTCTTAGTATAGTAATCTTGCCACAATCGCCTATGCTAATAGATGATGTACACCATTCACCAACACCATCAATAGTTAAAATGGCAGCATTTTCAAATGGGGAGGGGTAAAATGCACTAGATGCATGCGATAAATGATGCTCAGAGAATAATAGCCTTAACTTTTTTTTATTAAAATTTCCAACTTCCTTCAAACCATTATAAATAAGATTTTTAAAGAACATTTTTTCGTTAACCCATGAAGGAATTGCTTTTAAAAAAGACAATAAACCTTTCGGTGCAAAAACATAGTAGGTTTCTAGCAATCTTTCAAATTTCAAAAGTGGTTTATCGTAAAAAACAACAGCATCTAATTCATCAATTTCTAATCCTGCTGCTTCAAGACAATATTTTATCGCATTTACGGGAAATAAAGGAGTATGCTTTATACGAGTGAAACGTTCTTCCTGCACTGCTGCTATAATTTTACCACCAATAGTTAATGCAGCTGCAGAATCGTGGTAGAATGCAGAGATTCCTAAAACCTTACGCATGATATTTGAAGATTAGTGCTTGTATTGTTATAAATATTGGATAAAAGTTAAACGAAAATCTAGGCAGTCCATACATAAATACGACTAAAATAACAGAATATATTAGAACAAATAATAAAAAGGAGTTGAATATACTTTCATTACGGTGGAATAATATTGAAACAATAGTTAAAGTTAAAAGTAGGAAATGGAATATAAAAGTAGTGATTTTGAGTAATAGATTATTTGTTTCGGAATCAATATTTTCATTGAAATGGGCATAAAATTTTAAAACGCAATCTGGTTCAGGGCAACAAGTGTACAAGTCAAAATATGGTGGAGGTATATATAGTTTAAAAACCTTACAAGGAATCAATTTGAATAAACGTAAGGATTCATTTTGCCACCGGTCAATATACATTTTATTAAACAGTTCATTCTTTTTCTTTATTCTTACAACTATATTTGAATCTAAATATATCGAATTCCATTGCTTTAAATATTTCGATGAGATTAAAGTTTTCCCATTTAAAGTATCTATGAAATGCCAACTTCCATCAGATGTTACTCCACCATATTTCGTTTCATTAGGCGAATAACTGAATAATAAAATTTCATCGAAAATTAAATAGTTTTTAATGACGTTGAAAGAAATGAACAACCCTGGAAGCACCAGATATAAAAATGCACTTTTGAAGCAGAACTTTCTGACTAAGAATATAAAAATTAAGCCAACTAAAATTGTAAACTCATATCTAGTTAGCATTGTTATTGAAGAAATAAGTGACAACAATATAAGGGATAATAAGTTTTTTAATCGAAGATATCGCAACCAAAAGGCAATAAGAAAAAACAATATTATTGCTGTAAAAAATTCTGGGAAGACTGCCCCATCATTAACAAAAATAAATATGGGATTTATATACGTGAATATATATATCGATAAAAGTAAAGAATACGACTTATACCTTCGAAATAATTCTATGGATAAGAATATTAGAGAAATTGATAATAATATCCACTGCAGTATAATAATATTTTTAGGATAAAGATCAAAATAACTATTAAAAAGGTATAAAACAAATGGATATATTGGTGGGTTTATAGAATTCGTCATGGGTTCCAGATACATATTGTTCTTAAACTCAAAAGCATGTTCTATATATCTTAAGTCATTATTGAATTCAGCGATTTTGAATCTTTGCTCAATGTTGTACTTAGTTGATAATATAATCAGACTAATTAGTAAAAGGAGGTTCATGACCAAAATTACAAGTATTGGCTTATTATAATGATATGATAAAGGATTCCTGTATTTTATCATAGTTCTAGAAATTAAAATAAAGAAATTCCTGACCACCAATATCTCCTAAAAGTATAACCAAGACTATGCAAATGCAAGTAATAATTGATTCAGATATTGTTTGCGTTAAATTAGTAGGAACTGTCTCGGTATAGCGAGTTCTCAATTTAGTGTGTGACAACAGAATTGCAGTGACAATAATGGCAAGGTAATACAAGTTGGTTGTTGAGAAGTAATGGTTGAAGGTGTTTAAAGCTGTCCAATCGGAAAATGATGTGATGCTTTTAAGCATAAAAGTTAGTGCGTGCAAATCGTAAGTTCGAAAAATTAACCATGTAAATGAAATAAGAATAAAAAATGCTATGGTCTTTATAGGTTTAATAATCCACTTACAACATTGCAATTTTCGGAAAGAAAATTGCCGAGAATACAATTCCTCTGCTAAGTATAGAAATGCATGGACAGACCCCCAAAGAATGAAATTTAAAGTAACACCATGCCAGAAGCCACTTATAAGAAATGTAATAAGAATGGAAAGGCTAAAAAGTAAAGAGTTTTTTTGCCTTCTGCCACCTAAAGGAATATAAATATAATCACGCATCCATTTGGACAACGTTATATGCCATCTGTGCCAAAAGTTTTTGAAAGATCTTGCCGAATAAGGATTTTGAAAGTTGATGTTAATTCTAAAACCTAAAACCCTACCAACTCCAATTGCAATTAAAGAGTAACCCCAAAAGTCAAAATAGATTTGAAAAGAATAGAGTAAAGATGCAATTGAAATGGAAAGTCCATCTTGTTCTTGATAAAATTTAAATATTGGTGATACAATTAAAGCAATCTTATCAGCAACAATCAATTTACAGAAATAACCCCATAACATTGTTTTTAAACCAATAATCAAATTAGCAGCAATAAAAGACTTAGAAGCAGAAAATTGCGGAATGAGTTCATTGGCCCTGTGAATTGGCCCAGATATGGATTGAGGAAAAAAACTTAGATACTGTGAAACAGTTATGAATGAAGTATCACCCTTATATTTCCCGCTTCTGGTATCTACTAATAGACTAATAGCTTGTAATGAATAAAAGGAAATTCCAATAGGAAGGATGTAAAAACTGAAATAAGAAAACTCTAATGTAGAATTTATAAGGTAATTGCCAAATAAAATGTTGGAATACTTTGCAAAAAGAAGCTGTATTAGAATGAAACAAATACCAATGAATAACAAAAATCTCTTATGTGCATGAATAAATTTGTTAACCACAATGTATGTTACCCATGTTATTGAGAGTAGAAAGAAAAGATTAAATATGTTGTTGTATATAAAAAATGAATAACTGCCGATTAAAAGAAAAATTAATTTAAATCTTATATCTCTTAAACAGTAGTAAAGAACTGTAAAAATTAAAAAATAGAAGACAAATGATATTGAATTGAAAGGCATCTCCTACATTATTTTTATTCTAAAAATTCCGTTGCGAAGGCCAAAAGTACCAGCATAATAAATGTACTGGTTACATGGTGAAAATGTAGGATCCCATTCATTACCTATACTGTTAGTTAGTTGCTTAATGTTTCCCGTTTCTAGTTCATACAAAAACAAATCCCAGTTATTGTTTTTTCTCGCTGTGTATACTATTAGCTTTCCATCTCTTGATATTGCAGGATCCCATTCTTCATAGTCGGTTTTTGTGATATTTGTTTTTATTCCACTTGCAATATTATACACAAACAAATCAAACTGGTTGTTAAATTCTTTTGAAATGAAAATTACTTTTTGATTATCAGGAGAAAAGATTGGTCTCCAATTTTCAAAAGTGTCAGAAGTAATGATTCTTTTTTCATCAGATTTTATATTATAGATCACGATATACGGGTTAGTGAAGTATCCATTTTGATCATCTTGCTTCCATTCTGCATAAGCAACTAATGAGCCTTCATAGTTAAATGATGGTATTGCACCATAAGTATTCTTATCCTTTGTTATGTACTTTCTCTCGCTTCCATCAATATTCATTATTCCAACCTTAGTGTTGTTTTCTTCTTGGTTGCCTTCCGTAAATACAATTTTAGTATTATCAGGTGATAACCAAGGGTGTATTTCATCAATATTATTCCATGTTATGCGTTTGATAGAACGGAGCATACTGTCTGCTAAGAATATTTCCATATTGCCACTTTTAAAAGTTTGGTATGACATTAAGTTGCAATCGTTCATCGAAAAATTTGGATACCTGTCACCAGTATTTAGGCCACTTAATAAATAAATGGTTGAAGACTCAACTTCTTCATTTTTAATAAAATCCCTAATATTAATTGCCAATTGTTGATGACCCAAAGAATTCAGGTGTTCATCGAATTGGTAAAATAACTCTGCTTGCGTATCTAAAAATCCTTCTAATAGATCAAGATGTCGAATACCATTTTCTTGGCAAATTCTATTCAATAATTCATTAGGTAAATTCATATTCAACTGACCAACATCAATTTTAAAGCTATTGATAACCTCCTCGAAATACTTATAATACAATTGTTCTTTAGTAGGTATTTGGAGTACTATTAGTTCTCCACCATCCTTTGTAACTGCTTTATTTAATTCTTTGAGGAAGAATTCAAAGTTTATAATATCTTGTTGTTTTCCTTTACTAGAGGGCGTATAAAAGATATTATAATTCACATTTGATTTTTTGTCAGGGTAAAATGGTTCTGTCCATCGACCTAATGGTAATTCTACCGGGTTAGCATATTTAAATCCATACAGGACATACCTTGCAAAGTTCGAATAGTGCATTAAATAGTCTGAAAACCCTGCATATCTTTCTTGCACATTCATAAAGTCATTAAAATTGCAAACTTGCAGAAATACTTTCTTTGGTTTCAATTTCCTACCCTCACTAACATAGTAATGAAATTCATCAGGTAACCCCCATCCACTTACTCCGGCATTGACAATTATCTTGTTTGGGAAAAAGCTATAAAGCTTACTTGTATATAATTCCTCATATTGGACTTGAGCACCCTGAGTATATGAATCTCCGATAAAAAGCCAGTCAGCATGTTCCACTTCAATTTCAGGTTCATCCTCTACCCCAATTCTGAATCCCTGCTTGTTTGTTCTATAATTTACAACGAACTCCTTGTCACTAAAAGTTTTGTTCAGATTGGGGCGATTGAAATAGTATCTGTAATTTATCTTATAAAGATCCTCAATTATATAATCGCTGAAAATAAATGTAAAAATTGCCTCGGCATGTAGAAAGAATGATAAGACCAGAAAAAGGTTGAAAACTAATGCAAAAAGCGGTTTAGTTGATTTATTTACATATAGAAAGAAACATACTATTAAAGATATTGATGGAATAAGTATACTGATTATCAGATCCCTAGAAATTAAGTAAAGAATTATAGGATTAATAAGAATTATAACAGAAAGGAAAAGAATTATTCTTTTTAAAGTAGAAATGGTTACTTGTTTCTTGATTCTAGTCATTGAACTTAAAGATTACTGACTCTAATTGCTCTTCTAGTTCATCATTAAGTAAATCAAAAAAATCTTCACCAGTAATTTTTTCAATTTCATCAACAGGCACTAGGAAGTCGGTTATGTCACCTATGTAATTACTTACTGTATGATCAAAAAGAAAAGCAAACATTGATTTTCTTGATACTAAATATAAGATTTTAAAATAAGCTACAGGTACACATAATCTATTAGGCCCAAATCTTTTTTCACAATTAGAATTAAATATTGCTCCAGTAATTATATACGCGCTATCAGACTGCTCAAGTACTTTATCTCTGATTCTATTTTCAAGATTCGCCCAAATTCCACGATTAAAGACTACACTTTGCGGGTTAATGTTGGTATATAAAAATGTTTCATCTTTTAATTCTTTACACCAAACAAAATCGCCTGCAGGAACCATATGCCCTCTATCGTAACCGCTTTTATAATAATCGGCTTTTGTTGTTGAAAGGTTTCCGTTGGGAAGTGTTTCTGGACGGAAATTATTTGTCCTCTTAATTTTTATTCGAGCAGAATCAGTAGTTAATTGATCTACAGTGAGTAAGTGAAATACATACCTAGGAAGGTTGTGGGTATAGCTAAAAATGACTGCATAACCACGATAGTACAATATTGAATCACCTTTATTGTTTTCAAAGGTAAGATGCACACTTCGAGTAGTCTCCTTCGATCCTACTTTACTTTGAACAATTTGTGCAAATCCAATACTTGGTACACAAATTATATATATAACAATCTTAAACAAGGACTGCTTTGATCTCATTACTGTGCTTCTTTGATGTAGCAAACACGCCGCTACAATTTGAAATTAATGTGCATTTTTTACACTCATCTAAAAATTCTCTTTTCCAATCTGATATAGAATTCTTTGTAAACTGCCATAATGTTGGCTGCAATAAGCATAACTGAAGGTTATAAATAGATACATTTAATCCGACTTCATGTAGGTACAAAACTGCTTGCTCTAATTCTTTATTATATTCTGAAGGCTCAATCCATAGTAAATCACTGTTATGTGGAGTGTATCCGGTATATTCTAATCCCATAAAAGCAACATGCTCGACAAAAGGGAAATTTTTGTAAATATATTGAGCTAGAGAAGGTAATCGCGTATACGTCTTTTTATGTAAAACAACTCTTATTTCAGTACGCAAACCATATCGAGCCATGTTATGCAAACCCATTACGGTTTGATTAAATGCATGTTTAACTTGAACTATGTAATCATGATTTTTAAAATAATCTGAATAAAGCGGGATACCAAACAAGATATTATGGTTGTTTATTTTACCTATCGCTTTAGGAAAATCTTTCCAAGCGAAAGATCTTCCATTAGTAAGTACTTGAATATTTGCTTGTGGCATATGCTTGGTTATCATTCCTAAAAGTGTGATAAATCTATTACCTAACAATGTTGGTTCACCACCTGTAATCCCTAATAACTTCGTTGAAGGAGGGATCATTTTAATAAGTTGCGAATTGATTTCAAAGTAATGATCTAAGTCATCATAGTTTTTTGGTGGCTGAGAACACATTAAGCAATTGCTATTGCATCTGTTAGTTATAAATAGGGAATTATGCGGTGATTCAGTTCTCCATAAGGTATAGATTAACCCCATTGCATTTATCATAACAATATCTCCGTTTACCAGATGATTTAATGAAGGTATGGCATAGACTATTTTCAAATTGCCCTTTTCTTCTGGTTTACTTTGTGCTATGGTTAATAAAATAAATTCAGCTAATTCAAGAGAATAGCAAATAACTTCTGAATGATTGCCAATAGATGTAACTTCAGCAACAATTGTGCTTGATATGTTATACGAAATTCCTTTTGTCTTTAGCTGAATCATCAATTTAGAATTAATGTTTGTAAGTAATCCAGGAATGGAAGATTGGCAACACGTCTTTATTATCAATTAATTCTATCAGGTAGCGAAATATCTCCATATTTTTAATGCAAAAATCAGATGTTGGTCGATATCCGTATAAATCTCCTTGAGCAGCCCAATTATGAACCGGGTCTGCTCCGCAGTATGTTTGAAAAGCACAATCCGAGCAACCTGTTATTGATTCATTTATAGAAACTTCAGCTATCACTAAGGCCTTTTCCCCAAAGAAAATTTCCTTATAGCTATTATTTACAGTTCCAAGTTTGAATGTAAAATCATTTTGCTCAGCCAGCATTCGACTTTCATCGGATGCATATACACCTCCATCATAGTTAAAAACGATTACCCCAGTTATTACTCCAGCTGGTGACTGTAAGTCAACAAAACCATCATTAAATGGAGTTAACATTTTGGTCAAGATAATTTTAGTGAAATTCTCTTCGAAGTAATAACCCTGAAGATTATATTCTATTATTCTTTCGAGTGCCTTTTTATAAAATTCCAAAAACGCCTTGCTCCCATACCTGTTTTTTTCAGTTCGTAAAGCAAATCCATAGGGACTAATACTCCTTAAAAAGATTCCTGTAAAACCTCTATTGAAATATTCGTCAACAATTTCATACGGATGCTCAAGTGATAGTTGGGTAGTTGTCATTAAAGCAGAAACTTTATCACGACCTAATATCTGTCGAGTAAGTTCTATTCCTTTTATTGTAAGTTCATAGCTACTTGTGTTTAATTTTTGTCTGTTGGCATCATGTATATATTTAGGACCGTCCAACGAAGTAGAAATTAGTACATCATACTTTTTACAGAATTGAAGAATCTCATGATTAATAAGTGCAAGATTTGTGCAAATAACAAAAGTTATTCCTTTACTTTTTTCATTTGCTAACTTTTTCGCTTTTTCAACAGCATACTTTATTCTATCAAAAGCAAGAAGTGCTTCACCGCCTTGAAATTCCATTGTTACATGTGGATTTGGCGAGCACATCATTAATTCAATTCCTCTGTCTAAAGTTTCAATAGTCATATCATACTTGTCCTTGTCGTGAGTCACACGGCTAACTTGACAATAATTGCAGGTATGCTCACATCTTAAAGTGATAACGAATATGTGAAGTCCGGTAAAATCGGATATAAAAGATTTCTTAGTTCTGTATCTGGTTGCTAGAATATCTATTAATTCGGGAATGGGCTTTTCTGAGATAAAAAAATTGGCTATAAGGTCGGCGTACAGTGTCTCGTTGATTTCTATTTTCTTGTTTGTTATTCGATAAGCTGTTCCTATCGGCACAACAAGAAAATCGCCGACTTCATTTACCAAAACTTCTTTTTCTTCATTGATTCTGTGAAAACGGAAAGGTAGAAGATAGTAATTTGAATTGGGTGATTTAAAAAAATCAGCATTCTTAAATTTTCTGAAATTGTTTACCTTCTCCAAGTGCATTCTTTTAAAACTTTAAAACGTATTAATTGCCGAAGGATCAAAACCAATAGAATCACTGACATTACCAGGTGGATTTTCATCATATTGATCGTCATGAGCAAATGCTTTAACAATAAGTAAATCCCTTATATTCTTCGTTTCATTTAAGATGATCTCTCTTGTCTTGAAATCAATGAGGTCATTTTTAATTCTTGGTAGTATTTCCTTGATTCTGTTTTCTTTAGATAACTCGCTGATATCCACAATAAAAAAATCTTCTTTTGCATTAATTTCAACAGAAAATTTATTGCCATACCAATAAAAACATTTATGAAGAACTTCGGAGCTATAGATTTTACCGTCAACAATCACCTCCAAATGGGATTCATCTATAATCTTTATTTCCATCTCACTTATTTTTAAGGTAATAAACTGTTGTTGCACCGCAAACCCCATCTGCCTTCAAACCATTGTCCTTTTGAAATTCTTTAATTGCACCTTCAATGGTATCATCGTATGTATATACTCCTGTGACGTGTTTTCCACCATCCTCCAATTTCAAATACTGCTTTTTTAAAAGAATATTAATTAGTTCAGTTACATCTGTACCTGACATTCCCTTTTTTAGTATTCTTGAACCTAAGGTTATATCAGTTGTGACAGTGTTGTTGTTTTCTTTATTGTAGTTGTAATTATTGTTGGGTTGTATACCAGAATTACTTTTCGGCTCAGTGTTTTTGCCACCTGAATAACTTGAATAATGTGAACGGTGAGACTGATGAGACGAGTGAGAACGATGACTTCTGTGAGATGCAAAACTCCATTCGTTGTCATTACTTACTTTCAATATTAGTTTCGGACTTAGATCCATCTTCTTATTGAACATAAGCTCTAGGTTATTTTCTTCCTCAACAAGATTAATTTTAGGTGCATAATTATTTGCAGTGGCTGTATTGCCAGAAACAATACCAGCTATTGATCCTAAAAATACTTTTCTTAAGAGTGATGCCAGTTTTGCATTGTTATACATAACTTCTATATTTAAAGGGTTATATTAATTTATTGAGTACTATTAAACATTTGTCTTGCAATTTACAAAAAAAAAGAAATAATCCTATAAGGAATAATTTTTTTTGATTGCAATTATTGAAGTGAGCTGGCAACGATCATCAAAGACATCGGTTCCGATATTGACAATGGCGTTACATTAAAAACTCAAATCCTTATAGCCGTTACAGGTGTGCTGGACCAGTGAAGATGTATCAGATGCTTATGACTATATAGGAGGAATATAAATAAAAATGAAGACTCTTTGATATAATTCATCAATTCGACCTTAATACTGCCAAACCTTTGATGCAGCCTGTGAAATATCGGATGATGTACCTGTGATAATGAAGTTTAGTTTGAATTAGAGTGCCTTGTTCATATGGTTAAAAAGCATAATCTTGTTGATAACCGCTTATATATCTTTTCATGTTTCTATGTGAGATTGCAATATGGTCATTAATTTCTTTTAAGATATTAAGGTGTTCTTTCCATCTTATTGGGTCCTGGTCTGTTATTGGATACAAAGCATCTAAAGGGTATTTGCGCTTTGATGCCGGTACATAAAAGTTGCTATTAGAATATCCACTGATAGCAAATTCCACTTCGATCCCCTCAATCTGCACTTTAAGTTTATTATCCTTAATAGTAAAGATGTATGTCTGAAACACATCCTTACTGTTCAATTGCTCCTTAGTCTTTCCCCAAAAGTTTTGGTAATCCTCTTTGTAGTTAATGGAGAAGTATCCTTTTATAATAATCTTTCCTGATTCAAAATCTTTATAATGTAATACAGCATCAAGCGAACCAAATGACAAAGCTCCCCATTCAAGCACTCTATTGAAAATAACTGACTTACTAAGGCTATAGTTGTCCACAAAACTATAATTAATCTGGTTAGAACTTGAATCGAAAGGCAGTTTAGGAAATTCACCATAATCTACTAAAAATGTTCTCCAACTATTGACTAGCGACACTATTTTCTCAGAAGACATAGATTTTATCTTTCTGTTCAGATTCTGCTCTTCCATGGCAATAGTTTGTGATCTGAGCAAGCATGGAATTAAAGTTATTGTAATACCTAAAAAAAATCGTAAAATTGGTTTCATGAGTAGTAGTTTTAATTTTGGATGAAAGTTATGGATAATCCAGTGATAATTATGTCGGTTAATAATTATTCTAGTTATTCCCATTAAAGCCAAAAAGTTTTTCAAGAATAGCTTAACTTGAGTGGATATTTATATTGTTGCTGAACAATTAATCAAGTATCTGGATCAAGCGCTTAAACTCATCCACGTAACATCTTAAAAAACACCTTCTTGCCATCCGCTTAAAATTTGTTAAAATTTTTGCTCCTCGGTTTGATTCACTAGATCTTCGCATAAAACCTTATGTGTCATGATCAACGACAATCAAACCAACATGGTTTACTTTTCAGCCATACTGAAGGAAAATCCCTTTACCGCATTCTGCAATAACCTGGTTAGCATACTGCAGAAGCACGGCATTCTATTCCGCTTCCTCGAAAACACCGCCGACATCTGGTGCCGCGATTATATGCCGGTACAGGTGCGTGAGGATAAGTTTATTGAGTATGTGTATGATCCGGATTACCTGAAAGGAAGACGCAGTCATTTACGCTCCGATGCTTCGGTTGTTTGCAGAAGTGCCGGTATTAAGACGATAAAAACAGATATCGTACTCGATGGTAGTAATATAATAAAGTACAATCAATGTCCCAAAACCCGACTACAACATAAATTGGGGTTACTTAAACTACCTACAGATGAAAGATCTGCTGCTAATACCAACCTTCGGCATTGAAGAAGACAACCAGGCACAGCCATTTGATTAATTTTTACCTGTACCAGATGATTTCTACTTTCTTCACTCAAATAACTTAGGATAAACTTTGGATAGATAGACCTATGAATATTGCAATCATAAAACTTAGGAGAGTTCCTATCAATATGTATTCTGTTCTCTTATGATCAGTTTTATCTTTCAGATCACCAAAGCGGAAAACTGATTTTGCAGCAAGCAAGAATCCTATTGCTTCGAAACTACCAATAAGAGTAAATGTCAGAACTAGGATCCTTTCAACTATACCAATCCACATACCTGCGTTTTTCAAGCCTGCATTCACGCCTATATCCTTACTCCATGCATTTGTTAACTTATTTACAAAGATTGATGAAGGGAAAGTAACAAGCAAGAAAGATGTTAAGATTAATAATAACCTAACATTGCTGAAATCAAATACAATGTTTTTTTGAAAAGTGTCCGTTTGCCCTGTATAAATCAGCCAAACAACAAGAATTACTATAAAATGCGATACCTGGTCTGTTAAAAAGATTAGGAAATTCTCATCTTCATTTGTATCACTCTTTCTTTCATCGATAAATACCTTTAAAATATCAATAATCAAGTGAGTGAAAATTATAATTAGAAGGCTGTAGGAAAACTTGAAATTGAATGCAGCATACGAGAAAATTCCTACTATAAGAATATGGAGATACAGAAAAGGAGAGGACAACTTTTTATTCTTTTTATCATTTACCCATCCAGTGGGTTGTAAAAAGAAATCTGAAATAATATGAGCAGCTATAAGACGTAAAAAGAGATCTGGGTATAAATAACTCATTTCTTAACTAATATTAGATTATTAAACCGCTTAATAAATAAATCTAAGCTAACTGAACTCGCTCTTTTGAGTCTTTTTAGTAACGCCGGTTGAGAAATTTTAAGTTCCTTAGCAATTATGTTTTGAGTTTCACGATGCAAAAAATACTGATATACTGCTTCTGCCTGTGAAGGAGACCATTTACTGATAATTGAATCAGCAAAGGAAAATGATACTACTAATTCATCATTTACATCCTTCCAGGGTGTTTTTATTCCCATTCTTTCATCATTGTCTTTTAATTGATCGAGTATAATTCCTGAATTTCTAAAAGCCTCTCCATCTGATTCAATAGTTTTTTGCGATATATAGCTTATACTACCCAAGCCTATTGAGATTCTAGCATCCCAGGTTTCATAATTCGACCTTTGCTTCATATCACGGAATCTAATAAGGCTTCTTAATTTTGCCCTTATGAGTATTACCACAAGTAGTGATTGTTCAGGATTGTCAATTCTTGCCTGAAAACTATCACCCCTAAAGACTTCAAAAGGTGAAGCATCAATTGATAAGACTCCTCGACTAATCTCATTAAAAGCATCTTTAAGATTATTCAATACATAATCTCGATCTTTATCATTAAGTGTTCTTGATTTAACTAAATCACCAGTGATAACAGCTACATTATTCATACCTGGTAGAATATGTCTATAAATTATAACCTCCAAATGTTATATTTCATCATTATAACCTCCATTGGTTATATTTTGCAAATATAATCTATTTCCAGTATGTGAAGTAACATTACTAATATCTCTACTCCATTCTTTAATAATCTGGTGCAATACAAAGTGATGGATATAAGGTTTACGAGCGCTTTGAAGCACTTGAC
>OBJA01001266.1_pt1 | contig 18013 bp, 14 predicted proteins | sample 1519751 | NCBI WGS metagenome assembly OBJA01 (sample SAMEA3881238, study PRJEB22517) | soil metagenome | biome: lake sediment; feature: soda lake sediment; material: sediment, water from around vicinity | place: India | collected 2013-12-23 | depth 3 m | reverse complement strand
CATTTACTTGTTGATTATCAACAAATTAAAGAGGCTGCCCTTTTGAGACAGCCTCTTTTTTTATGATCAGTTGAAGAATATTTTGCAGAAAAATCAGAGATGGTTGCCATCATGTAGTCAGATTAACAAAAACAAAAGAATATCATTTTCAATAAATGACATCCTCCTTTCTTTAAATGTTAAAATATTTTAAGGTTTCAAAAATAATATTATCTTTGAAAAAATGACCCCTAATCCCATTCTATTGCCAAAGACAAATTTTATTGTGAAAATTAAATTTGTTGCCTATGGATAGAAAGTTTCAATAATATTTCAGCTGATCAAGTTCCCTATTCTCTCTTATGTAATGTTAAGCAGCAACTACTGCTTAATATATTGCTGATTACTCACAATACATATTAATTTCAAAATAAATTCTATGAAAAAAATGCTATTCCGAGGGTTATTACCCTATTTTGTGTTTGCTGTTATGATGGCCTTTTCATCAGGGGCCTGGGCACAGCAGAGGACGATTCGTGGCACGGTCACTGATGAAGCCGGTTCACCTCTTCCGGGGGTTACAGTTGTGGTGCAGGGTACAACAACGGGAACTGTAACCAATCTTGACGGGGAATACCAACTGGATGTACCCGCAACTGCCAATACGCTTGTTTTTACTTATATAGGAATGTTACGGCAGGCAATTGAAATCGGTAATCAGACAACAATCAACGTCACACTTAGACCTGATGTGATTGGAGTTGATGAAGTTGTTGTTGTAGGATACGGTACACGAATGAGGGAAGAATTAACTGGTGCTGTTTCTTCAGTATCGAGTGAGAAACTGCAGGTATCGACTGCTCCAAGCGTTGTAAGCCGTATGCAGGGCCAGGTGTCGGGTGTCACTGTCACGCAGGCAAGGCGTCCGGGGGGTGATGCTACAATACGGGTCAGAGGTATCGGGACAATTAATAATTCAAATCCGCTATTTGTGATTGACGGGGTGCCGGCAGGACCGGGAAACAATATCAATCCCAACGATATTGAATCGATATCTGTTTTGAAGGATGCCTCTTCGGCTGCCATTTATGGAACACGCGGTGCGAATGGCGTTGTAATTATCACTACCAAACGGGGTCGTGTGAATCAGGCACCTTCAGTTAACTTTTCACTTAAGACAGGCATAAGCCGGCCTGTAAATCAGTATGACATGCTGAATACAGAGGAATATGCCGAAGCTGTATGGCTTTCATTTGCCAACAGGGGAGTGGCACCAACCCATGCTCAGTATGGCTCAGGACCTTCTCCTTCTATACCCAACTATATTCTTCCTGCAGGAGCTTCATCGGTTGATCATAATCTGTACAGGTATCCTGATTTTCAGATTTTTGAAGCCAGCAGGCCTGGGACCAGGTGGTATGATGAAATCTACCGCACCGCCCTTGTACAGGAATATGACATTTCGGTTTCCGGCGGTGGTAACAATTCCAATTATTCCCTTTCCGGAAGTTATCTGGATGAGGAAGGATTTCTTATACACACTGATTTTAAGCGCTGGACGTTCAGGATGAATGCTGATGTTAAAGTAAACGACTGGTTTAAGCTTGGAGAATCGCTGCAGGTGATCTACATCGATGAGCATGGCAACCTTGGTGACAATGGTGAAGGTACGCCTATTTCGTTTGCTTACCGTGCACAGCCAATCATACCTGTGTATGATGTCGGCGGAAATTTTGCCGGTTCCCGTGCTCCCGAAATGGGTAACACTGAAAACCCGGTAGCTATGCTTTACAGGGCAAGAAACAACAATGGCAAGTGGAACAGGATATTGGGCAATGCCTATGCAGAACTGACACCCATCAGGGGAATTACCTTCAGAACATTACTGGGCTATAACTGGGGGCAGTGGAATTACAAAGGGCACATTATTCCCAATTTTGAACATTCAGAGCCCAACAGGATAAACGGACTGAATGTTGATTCCAATTTCTCCCTTCAGTGGAACTGGACAAATACACTGGCATATAATGCTGAAGTTTTACCGGGCCACCGGTTGAATGTTATTCTTGGAACAGAAGCTGTAGAAAACTTTTATCGTTTTATGAATGCCAGCAGGAGGAATTATTTTTCGGAAGATCCGAATTATATGCAGCTGGATTCGGGTGAATCAAACAGGGACAACAGTGGCAATACAACGGAATGGGCATTGTTTTCCCAGTTTGCACGTGTCAACTATGATATAGGCAGTAAATACTTCCTTGAAGCAACAATAAGGCGCGACGGTACATCGCGTACTGCTCCGGGGGAAAATTATGGTGTATTCCCGGCTGTTTCAGCGGCATGGAATATTTCAGAGGAGGATTTTATGGCAGGTACAGATAACTGGCTGAACCTGTTGAAAATCAGGTTAGGCTGGGGTATGTCGGGGAACGACCAGATGGGTTTATATAACTCCTATACAACATTCAGGAGTGACCCCTACAGGTCGTCATATGCCATTGATGGATCCAATACCGGTGCGACATCGGGCTTTATGCCTTCGGCCCTGGGTAACCCTGATGTAAAATGGGAAGCAACCACTACCTACAACCTTGGTGTGGATGGCAGATTCCTCGATAATACATTCAGGATTGGTGTGGATGTATGGCGCAGGTTTACCACCGATATGTTATTTGTAAGGCCTATTCCTCATGTATCGGGTGTTGTCACTGCACCTTCAGTAAATATCGCTGAAATGGAAAACCGTGGATTTGATATAGAATTAGGGTATAACAACCGTTCGGCTGATGGAAATTTTACATACAGCCTTACTGCAACCATATCGCGCTACACGAATGAAATTACAGATCTGACAGGAGATCGTGATTTAATTCTTGATGGTACTTCTGAACGTCAGCAGGTTTATACAAGATTTGGAATAGGTACATCCTATCCTGAATTCTATGGATACATTGTAGACGGCATCTTCCAGACAGAAGCCGAAGCGGCAGCTCATCCCCAGTTTGAAGATACGAACTATAATGCGCCGGGTCATTACAAGTTCAGGGATATCAGTGGCCCCGACGGGGAGCCTGATGGAAGGATTACAACCGATGACAGGACATTTATCGGCAGCCCGCATCCCGATTTTGTGGGTGGCTTGAATATTGACCTGACCTATCGCAATTTTGACCTTAACCTGTTCTTCTACGGAAGTTATGGCAATGAAATGGTGAACTATGTAACCCGCTGGATTGATTATGGTATGTTCAATGGCGGATTGAGCAAAAGGGCACTATATGAAACATGGGGCAGCCAGTACCTGAATGGTGATAATACAAGGGCTACTCTTCCGAAGCTTGATCAGAACGACATTTCACAGCGTCCGTCAACTGCTTTCCTGGAAGATGCTTCATACCTGAGGCTGAAAAACCTGCGCGTTGGATACACTATACCGACCTCAATTCTCGAAAGGGCTCAAATAAGAAGGTTAGCTTTGTATGTTCAGGTTACCAACCTGTTTACCCTGACCAAGTACAGCGGATTGGATCCTGAAATCAATCTTACCGGAACGGCAATGGGTATGGACAGGGGAGCTTGGCCAACACCTCGTCAGATCATGTTTGGTGTTAACCTGGGTTTATAATTGTTAAATCGTAAATATTTTAAAATGAATCATATGAAAAAACTTTCAATATTCCTGGTCACTATCATGTTGATGACCATGATAAATTCATGTTCCGAGGACTTCCTGACAAGAATACCCCCGGGAGCGACAGCTGAAAATGTTTTTTATGATGCAAAGGGAATTAATGCGCTGATTATCGGAACCTATGCTATTGTTCCGGGCAGTTCCCTCTGGGAGGTATCATGGGGTGCTTCTATTCAGAACTGGACCTATGGTTCGGTTGCTTCTGATGATGCTTATAAAGGATCGGAAGAGGGCGACCAGATTCCGGTGAATGAAATAGAAAGGTGGAATGTTACTGTTACAAATAACTATCCTGCTGAAAAATGGCAGTTAACGCTGGGTATGGGCGTATTTCGTGCCAACAGGGGACTGAGTATTATTAACCAGGCATTGGAACTTGGTAATATTTCAGAAGAAGAGGCGAATGCCTTCAGGGCCGAATTGCTTTTCCTGAGAGGCTTGTTTAATTTTGAAGCCCGGCTGGTATTTGGCGATTATATACCAATCATTACCGAGGAAACTCCCGACCCCTCACAGGTTTCAAATGAAAATCCTGAGGGAGCAGTCTTGCAGCATATTATAAATGATTTAACTTTTGCTGCCAGTAATCTCCCTGAAACTCAGCCACAGCCAGGCCGTGCTACACGTTATGCTGCCATGGCCCTTGCAGCACGGGCCCATTTGCAGGATTTACAATATGCGGAGGCAAAACCACTGCTCGATGCGATTATCAACAGTGGCCGTTATTCATTGATGGACCGTTTTATTGAGAACTTTGAAATTGAGACCAACAACAACCGGGAATCGATTTTTGAAGTTCAGGCCAATGTAAATGACATCGATGAATCGCTGAATGCAGAAATGGGAATCGGCCTGAACTGGCCCCATGGGTCTGATATTGGAATGTGCTGCGGTTTTCACCAGCCTTCGCAGAACCTTGTAAACGCGTACAAGGTTGATGACAATGGCCTGCCATTATTTGATACTTTTAATGATACCGATTTAAAAAATGATGTAGGAATTCCTTCGACAGCATCATTTGTTCCGGCCACTGACCCTGTTGACCCACGGCTTGATTTTACTGTTGGCCGCAGGGGGATTCCATATAAGGACTGGGGGATTATGAGAGGCAGTGACTGGATTAGAAAACCCATCGATGGCGGACCATATATGCCGGCAGCAAAACCCTTCTTTAATAAATCGGAAAGGTACAGCCTGTCGACAACTACAGGATGGCAGACCGGTATTAATGCCAACAACTATCGCTATATCCGTTACAGCCATGTTTTATTATGGCGGGCTGAAGTTGCTGCTGCCGAGGGAGATCTTCAAACTGCCCTTACTTACGTTAATATGATTCGTGAAAGGGCAGGTAATGATATGGTAATGGGCCGGGTGCTCATCAACGAACTTCCTGCTTCAGCCTATCCCTGGGGTCCTGGTTCAGATGATGGAGATTACCTGTCAGGCGGTTCAGTCGACTGGTCACAGCCGGCTGCCAATTATAACATCGGGTTATATCCTTCATTTGCAAATGCCGATGATGCCATGCGTGCCGTCCAGTGGGAGCAGAGGCTTGAGTTTGCAACTGAAGGCATGCGATTCTTTGATTTGAGAAGATGGGATAACCTTCCAAATAAAATTGGTGGCAAGAGTATGGCACAGGTTCTGAACGAATTTGCACAGGCCGATCTGCGAATCAGGGCATCATTTCTGCAAGATGCCGTATTTGATGAGCGTGATAAGTACCAGCCTATTCCGCAGGCTCAGCTCGACATTCAGGATGGTGTCCTTGTTCAGCGGCCTGAATACAGATAAGTTTAATTTTTCCAATAATTTGAGAGGGACTTTATTGTCCCTCTTTTTTTTTATCTTGTAGGCTTATTAAACCATAAGATAAATACCATGAGAAAAATGCTATCAACTGTCAGTGTTTTATTTTTATTTGCAACCCTCTCATTTGCTCAGCCTCAGGTTAAGGTGGAACCTAAACCAGATGATAAAAGAGTGGATGTGCTCATTGGCGGAAAGCTCTTTACTTCCTATATCTGGCCCGAAAGCATAAAAAAGCCTGTGCTATGGCCGGTAGTATCAGCAGAGGGAAATGAAGTTACCCGCCAGTTTCCGCTTCGGCAAAAAGCAGGCGAAAGGGCCGATCATCCGCACCATGTAGGCATTTGGCTTAATTATGGCGATGTGAATGGACTTGATTTCTGGAACAATTCAGAGGCAGTACCTGCAGATAAGGCCCATCAGTATGGTACTGTTTTTCATGAATCAATCGATAAGGTACAGAGCGGAAAAGAGAAGGGTTTCTTGGTGACTTCAGCCTCATGGCGGAACACCGGTAATGAGGTACTGCTCAATGAAGTTTCGGAATATACGTTCTCCGTGAATGGAAAAACAAGGATTATCGACCGTACTACCATCCTTAAAGCTGTGAACGGCACGGTAAAAATTACTGATAACAAGGAAGGCATGTTTGCCATCAGGGTCGCCCGGGAGCTGGAACTGCCTGCAAAAGGCAAGGTTACCCTTACTGATTCCCATGGCAATGTTACCGAGGTAGATGGTTCTGATGATAAATCGGTTTCCGGCAGCTACCTGAGCAGCGAGGGTATAAAGGATGACAATGTGTGGGCAACCAGGGCAAGGTGGATGAAACTCTCAGGAACAATTAATGGCGAAAAGGTTGCCATTGTAATTTATGACCATCCGTCAAATGCCGGTTATCCCACCTACTGGCACGCCAGGGGTTATGGATTATTTGCTGCAAATACCCTGGGGCAGAAGGTGTTTTCCAATGGAAAGGAAGAATTGAATTTTGAAATTCCCGATAAGCAGTCGGCCACTTTCCGATACAGGCTTGCTGTCTTTTCAGGAGATCCTTCAGCAAAGGAGATTGAAAAAATGGCTGCTGATTTTATAAAATAAAGAGAATATGCAACGGAAGGCATGATAATTCTTTGCTTCTTTGCTGCAGAATTGGACACTGAATTTTTAAACTTGAAGATCTTTCCAATCATTATAAAGTATTAATAACAGTCTGCAGATGGCTTTAAATTACATCTGGATATTCTTTTTTCTGTCGGCCTTTGTCATTGGTTTAGTAAGGCTTCTCTTTTTTGGAGATGCTGAAGTATTTCCCAATATGGTCACTTCTACCTTTGACATGGCAAAAACAGGGTTCGAGATATCACTTGGCCTTACCGGGGTACTGACTTTATGGATGGGGATTATGAGAATTGGTGAAAAGGGGGGCATCGTTGCTGTATTTTCAAAACTGATAGGCCCCTTTTTTAACAGGCTCTTCCCTGAACTGGGTAAATCACATCCAGCGTATGGCTCCATCATGATGAATATTGCTGCCAATATGCTTAATCTTGATAATGCTGCCACTCCTACCGGGCTGCAGGCCATGAAGGAGATGCAGGAAACCAATCCCGACAAGGACACTGCCTCCAATGCGCAGATAATGTTTCTTGTGCTGAATACTTCAGGACTTACACTTCTGCCCATAAGTATAATGGTTTACCGCGCCCAGCTGGGGGCGGTAAACCCTTCCGATATTTTCATTCCAATCCTGCTGGCCACTTATTTTTCTACAATTGCAGGACTTATAGCCGTTGCTTTTTATCAGAAAATCAACCTGCTCGACAGGGTGGTACTTTCATACCTGGGAGGACTGACACTTGTTATTGCGGGAATTATCTGGTACTTTTCAACGCTCGACAGGGAAGCAGTTACCCGTGTTTCAACACTTGCAAGTAATTTTATCCTGTTTTCAGTTGTCATTGCCTTTATCCTGATGGCCATGTTCAGAAAAGTGAACGTTTATGAAACTTTTATTGATGGGGCAAAAGATGGTTTTAAGACCGCTGTAAAGATCATTCCCTACCTGGTGGCCATATTGGTTGCCATAGGTGTGTTTCGTGCCTCAGGAGCCATGGAATGGCTTGTGCAGGGCTTCACATGGGCTTTTGAACATGCAGGCATTAACGCCGATTTCACCCCAGCGCTTCCTACAGCATTAATGAAGCCCCTGAGCGGAAGCGGCGCCCGAGGAATGATGGTCGATGCAATGTCTACCTACGGAGCCGATTCTTTTGTAGGGAGGGTTGCCAGTACTGTACAGGGCGCAACCGACACCACCTTTTATATTCTTGCCGTTTATTTCGGATCGGTTGGAATTAAAAATACCCGCTATGCAGTTACATGCGGTTTAATTGCCGACCTGGTGGGAATCATTGCGGCTATTGCAATGGCATACCTGTTCTTTCACTGATTGATTCAGGCATTGTCAACTGAATCGTAAACTATCACCTTTGACCACAGGTGTGCATTTTCTTCCACAAACTTTACATGCAGCGGATGTACCTGGTATGCATCCTGCCCTTCCTGGTCATCAAAAATGATCATGTAGGAAACCGAATAGGAATGATCCACAACATCGCGGCTTTCGGTCCCGGCAGGGAAACCAATATGGCTCAGTTTGATTGTTTCTATCCTGAGCAATTCGTTCAGTGCCTTGACAAGTTGCTTTTTATGTGCCTCATTTTTGGGTTCTTTTAACCAGAAATACACGTGATGTATCAGTGCATCCTTGAGTTTTACCTCACCTGCTGCAGCTTTTTTTGATAATGGGATTAACCCGGCAGCCACGGTACCGGCAGCCAGTTTCTTCAGAAATGTTCGTCTGTTTTTCATATTGATTGATGTAGTTTTTTAAGATTTATGATATTCATATTTCCCGATGTTTCTGTGCCGTTATTTCATGCTGTTCACTGCTTGTCTCAGAAGAACAAGTTTCCCGAGCAAAGGTTCCACCAAATCGAGCTTTAACATGTTGGCTCCATCCGATTTGGCATTTTCGGGAGAGGGATGTGTTTCAATAAACAGGCCATCGGCACCCACGGCTATTGCAGCCCGTGCAATGGTTTCAATTAAATCGGGCTGTCCACCGGTTACTCCGGCAGCCTGGTTTGGCTGCTGCAGCGAATGTGTGCAATCCATAACAACGGGCACATTCATTCGCTTCATAATGGCAATGCCTCTGTAGTCTACTACGAGGTCCTGATACCCAAAGGTGGTACCGCGCTCAGTAAGGATTATGTTCCTGTTGCCTGTCTCCCTTACCTTGGTTACCGCAAATTGCATGGCATCGGGTGAAAGGAACTGTCCCTTTTTAATGTTGACAACTTTACCTGTGCGTGCAGCTGCAACAAGTATGTCAGTTTGCCGGCACAGAAAGGCAGGTATCTGCAGTACATCAACATATTCGGCAGCCATTTCAGCTTCGGGAGCTGCATGGATATCCGTAACACAGGGGACATCAAATGCAATACTTGCCTTCTTCAGGATTTTCAGTGCTTTTTCATCACCAATACCTGAAAATGAATCCAGCCGCGAACGGTTAGCCTTCCGGTATGAACCCTTGAAGATAAGAGGAATCTGGAGCCTGTCGGAGATTTCCTTTAGCCGGGCTGCTGTTTCCATTGTCACTTTTTCGCCTTCAATGGCACATGGGCCGGCCATCAGGAAGAAATTACCTGATGAAGAAAATTTTAAATTGGGAATATTCGGTATCATGACCATGCATTTATCATTATCAAAAATACAAAGTAAACTATTTTATGTCATGGAATACGGCAAAAAAAGCCAACAATATGCTTCCATATGATGAAGTTTCTGAATTTTAAATGAATTTCAATTCAGTATAATCTCAATTTTGCTAGTTTTATTCTTTCATTTTATTTAAACTGAAATCATGAAACGAAGTGCTATTCTGTTTATCCTGTTTTTTATGCTGTTAGGGCAGTTGTATGCACAGCTTAAACCTGTGAAGCTTAATTGTGAATACATGGTTGATCCTACTGTTGTTGATGTCAGGCAACCTCGCCTGGGATGGGTAAATCTTGCGGATGATGATGAAAGGGGGCAGGCACAAACTGCATGGCAGGTAAGGGTTGCAAGTACTCAGGAGAAACTTGAGGCTCCCGATTTGTGGGACAGCAAAAAAGTTGATGGTCATCAATCGACACGAATAAAATATAATGGGGTTGCGTTGAAATCGAGGCAGGATTGCTGGTGGCAGGTGCGTGTCTGGGATAAGGATGGAAAAGTATCGGAATGGAGCGAACCTGCTTACTGGCACATGGGACTGCTTGAGCCAGCTGATTGGAAAGCCGTTTGGATTGGAGCCCCATGGCAGGGAGAAGAAGCGCTTCCAAAGCCGATGAACCCGGGTGCACCCCTGCCTGAACAGCTGCCGCCACCCGCGCCTTTATTAAGGAAGACATTCAACGTGCAGAAGGAAGTCGCCGATGCCAGGGTGTATGTTACCGGCCTGGGCTATTTTGAGCTTTGGCTGAATGGTGAAAAAGTGGGCGACGATGTGCTTGTGCCCAACCAGACAAACTATGCCAAACGTGCCAACCTGATGGAGCAGAATATCCCTCTACCCGATGATTTCAGGGGTTATAAGGTGATGTACCTTGCATATGATGTTAAAGATATGCTGAAAAAAGGTAAGAATGCAATTGGAGGAATTGTAGGAAACGGATTTTATAATCCTGCCAAATATTGGGCCGAAGGATACGGCACTCCCAGGTTCCTTTCACAGCTGCACATACAATATTCCGATGGTTCAGAAGAAATCATTGTGAGTGACCATAGCTGGAAAGCAGCTAAGAGTGCCATATTGATGGACATGGTTTTTTATGGAGAGCATTATGATGCAAGGCTGGAGCAACCCGGGTGGTGCACCCCAGGTTTTGATGATTCTGCATGGGAAAGTGTTGTTCTCAGAAAAGCACCAGAAGGCAAACTTGTAGCTCATACCGCTCATCCCGACAAGGTTGTTGAAAAATTGAAACCAGTGAGAATTGAAAAGATGTATGATGGTATCTACAGAGTTGATTTTGGTGTGGAGGTTTCGGGATGGATAAATCTTTCAGGTGTAAAGGGCCCAGCAGGGCATAAGATTGAAATAAAATACCTGAGCAATGAATACTCTGGTGATAATTCGTATACGTTCAGGGGAGAAGGTGAGGAGAATTATGCAGCACGGTTCAACTGGTTCATATTCCGTGAAGTAGAAATTAAGAACTGGCCTGGTGTTCTGCACCCCGAACAGATTACTGCTGAGGTAGTGCACACCTACGTTGAAGAGTCGGCAGTATTCAACACATCTAACCAGCTTTTCAATGAAATCAACAAGATCTGGAAAAGAAGCCAGGTTGATAACATGCATGGAGGCATAGCCAGTGATTGCCCACACCGCGAACGTTCGGCTTATACCGGTGATGGCCAGGTGGCCTGCGTGACTGTGATGCATAATTTTGATACAAGGAACTTTTATCATAAATGGATTCATGATATAATTGATGCTCAGATTGTAGAGACGGGCTATGTACCTAATGGCGCACCATGGCAGCCCGGATGTGGCGGAGGCGTTGCATGGGGGGCTGCAATCAGCATCATGCCCTGGGAGTTCTACCTGCATTATGGCGACAAGGACATTCTCGAAGATTCCTATCCTGCCATGAAAGAATACATCAGGTACATGCAGACCTGGGTTGGCAAAGATGGTATCATGCATATGCAACGTACCGGCAGGGACGGGAAGGTGCTGAAGTGGTTCAACCTTGGTGAATGGGTTGCTCCCGGTAACTTGCCTCCCGATGAACTGGTTCATACATTTTATTTCTGGAGGTGTGCCGACCTTACAGCAAAGACAGCAGCAGTACTTGGAAATAATTCAGAGGCTAAAAAGTATGCGTCCCTTGCAGAAGCTACCCGGAAAGCATTTCATAAAAGATTTTATGACCCTGCCAAAGGTACATACGGACCTGCAGGAGGTAACATTTTTGCCCTGAAGTTGGGAGTGCCTGCAGAACAGTATTCAAGAGTTGTCGAGGCGTTAAAAAATGATATTAAAGCCAATGACGGCCATCTCGATACAGGCATATTCGGCACACAGTTCTTTTTTGAAATCCTGTCAGAAAACGGATTGCATGAACTGGCATTTGACGCAATGAATAAGACCACAGAGCCTGGCTACGGGCGCTGGCTGACTCTAGGAGCAACAACTACCTGGGAGCATTGGGATACTGGGGGCTCCCATAATCATCCCATGTTTGGCGGCGGCCTTGTATGGTATTACCGCAAGCTTGCCGGTATGAATGCTGACCCCGCAAATCCGGGCTACCGGCATATCATCTTTCGTCCAGAGCCGGCAGGAGACGTAACATTTGCTGAATATTACAATGAAACATCCTTTGGCAAAGCAGGAATTCACTGGGAAAATGATGAAAATGGATTTAACATGAAAGTTACTGTGCCTGTCGGTTCACATGCCACTGTATACGTGCCTGCCGGTAATAACCAGCAGGTGCTTGAAGGGGGCAAGCCTGTAAAAACAGTTTCATTAATCCAGTCAGCAGGTGAGGAAAATGGCTACCAGATTTATAAGGTAGCTAGCGGGAATTATCATTTCACCGTGAAATAATTTCTCACTTTTAATGAAGTGATGCATGATTCCTTGAAGATTTTATTTATAAACAACTAAATAATTAGTTTTATAATTAATTGAATTAATGCAAGATAAAAACATACAGCAAAAATAACTATAGTTTTAGTTTGTAAACTAAACAATTAGTTTTATATTTGATCCGGATATCCATTATAACGTAACAAAATGTTGTTTAACTAAAAAAATTAGAAAATGAAAACGATAATGTGGATCATTTATCCGGTGTTTATTCTTGCTTTTATTATAGCCCGGCCAGCGGTTGCGCAGGATGATAAAACAAGCAGTAAAGTATATACTTCAGTTGATGAAATGCCAGAGTACCCGGGAGGTATTGATGCTTTCAGAGCTTATATGTCAAATGAAATCCGGTATCCGGAAGATGCAAAAAAAGATGGCGTTCAGGGTAAAGTATTCGTATCATTTACTGTTGATAAAAATGGTAAAATTAAGGATGCTGAAATAACCAAAGGCGTTCATGAACTGCTCGATAAGGAGGCACTTCGCGTTGTGGGAAAAATGCCGGCCTGGACTCCCGGCAGGCAGGATGGACAGGCTGTGGCTGTAAAGATGACGGTTCCTGTTCAATTTGCCCTAAGTTCAGATAAATAATTTAACTAAACTAATCGTTTTTAAACTATTTTGATAGTTTAAGGCATTATATTTGTTGCATAAAATACTCATAATAAAGAAAATGACAATGAAGGAGCTGAAGGAACTGACAAAGGCAGAGGAACAGGTAATGCAATTGCTATGGAAACTGGAAAAAGGGTTTGTAAAGGATATCCTTGACAGGATGCCAGAGCCTAAACCGGCATACAACACGGTTTCCACCATTATCAGGATCCTTGAGAATAAAGGTTTTGTTGGTCATATAGCTTATGGTAAAACCCATGAATATTTCCCAAAAATTTCAAGGGAAAAATATACCAAGATGTATATGAAAAACTTCATGCGCAATTACTTCAGCGGGTCATTCAAGGAAATGGTTTCATTCTTTGCAAAAGGTGACAAGATGAGTATTTCTGAACTTGATGAACTGTTGGAAGATGTGAAGCGTGACCTTCAGGATGAGAATTCTGGTGATACTGATAGGGATTAAATTCAGAGTAAAATGACAAGTACAGTAAATTTTCTGATAGAATCGGGAATCAGCCTGTCGCTGCTGTCGGTGATATATGCGCTGTTTCTTCGCAGAGAGACCTTTTTCAGGCTCAACAGGATATTTCTTCTGGGGTCACTTCTGTTCTCTGTCATTCTTCCATTTTTAAAGTTCAGGGTTTATGACCCTGACCCGGTAATGCTGGCAGAAATTACGGTTACTCCATATCAAAACCTTTTAGAAGCTGTGACCATTTATGGAAATGACCTGTCGGTTACGGTAGAACATGCTATTCTCTCGGCAACTGCGATTATCTGGATATACTTTGCAGGTTTACTTTTTTTCCTTGGCAGGTTTCTTTTCAGGGTATTGCAGGTTGTCATAATCATAAAACGTAATCATGTAACTATTCATGATGGTTTCAAAATGGTGTTGCTCGAAAAGGAATCAGGCCCGTTTTCATTTTTGAATTATCTTTTTGTAAGTAAATCACATCAGAATGATGCTGATTTAAACAGGATGGTTATTCATGAAATGGAACATATCAAACAGGGTCATTCTTTTGATGTGATAATTCTTGAAGTGCTCACCATTTTCCAATGGTTCAATCCTTTTATGTGGCTGCTTCGCAATGCGGTCAGGGAAAACCATGAGTTCCTGGCAGACCAGGCAGTCCTGAATTCGGGTGTAAATCCCGGTCATTACAAAAAGTTGTTGTTAAACCAGTATGCAGGAGGTCAACTGGTGATAACCAACAATTTCAACTATTCTTTAATTAAAAAACGTTTCAAAATGATGTCTAAAATAAAGTCTTCAAAAATAGCTAACCTGAAAATAGTTTTGGGAATACTTATAGCTTTTGCCATGATTGTTGTATTTGCCTGTGAGAAGAAAGAATCAATGGAACAGGCTCCTCTTCAGGCAGAGAATGTCGCCGTTACTTCCATCATCATGAAGGATGGCAGAATAAGGCTTGATGGTACTGAAGAGAATTTGAGAAAGTACAAAGAGCTCTTTTCAGAAATCAGCAGCTTTGCAATTGTTACTGATGAATTTGGAAACATGTACCTGGAAAAGCAGCAGGAAAAGAAACCGAAGTTGCTCGATGCCGGAGAAGAGATTTTCTTCGTAGTTGAAGATATGCCCGAGTTTCCCGGCGGCGAGCCTGAACTGCGGAAGTTCATCAGCAATAACATACAGTATCCTGAAGATGCACAAATAGAAGGCATCCAGGGAAGGGTATATGTATCTTTTACGGTAGACAAGGAGGGGCAGGTGGCAAATGCCAAAATAGCCCGTGGTGTTCATCCTTCGCTGGATAAGGAAGCTCTGCGCGTGGTTAATATCCTGCCTGAATGGATTCCGGGAAAGCAGAAGGGTAAACCTGTAAATGTTTCTTATACAGTTCCGATCAATTTTGCTTTGCAATAGCACAAGTTTGCCCCCAGACATTTGCTTCAATAGTCGTGAAATATTAAATCTACATGGTATGAACTATAAAACGATAATTGTGGTATTGCTGTTACTGAACCAGACAGCTGCTTTCTCCCAGGAAAAGATTGACCTGCTGTTATTAACCCGGCAGTATACAAGGGCAATGGAACTGATTGATGAACAGATCCAAAGAGAACCTGATGCAGGACTATTCCTGAAAAAAGGGTTGCTGTACAGCACCTTGCAGGATTACCAAAAAGCTGCTGCAGCTTATATGGAAGGATTAAGTTTCAACCCGCAGAATAAGGAAATACCTGCCGAACTTGCCGAAGCATTATCAGCAATGGGTAATCACTATGATGCTGTTTCCTATTATGAAACGGCTGTCGGTTTGCAGCCTGATAACCTGGTTCTGGCCGGGAAGCTGGGCCGAAACTATATTCAGCTGAATGAATTTAAAAAAGCACATGATATTTTTGAACAGGTATACCGTGCCGACTCTTCCAACATTTTCTGGAACAAACAGTATGCAATAAGTTCCCACAGGATTGGTAGAACCAGTAAAGCAATTGACCTGTATGAAAAAATTCTTTCAGCCAACCCAAGGGATTACAATAGCTATATGAACCTGGCGAGATTGTATCAGCAGGCTGAACTTAAAGATGATGCAGTTAAGGCTATGGAAAGGGGAATTGAGGTTTTTCCAAATGCAGCCGGTTTATACCACATGCTGGGGACACATCATTTTTATAACAAGGATTACAGCAAGGCAAGGCTGGCTTTCGAAAACTGTTTTGAAGCAGGCGGCGATACAGTTTATAAAACAAAACTGCAGTATGGAATCAGCCTGTATTTCACAGGTGAAGAGGCAAGTGCAATAGCTGTTCTTCTCGAGTGTATTGAACAGGTACAGAATGATCCTTATGCATTATTTTACTTAAGTCTCTCACACAAGAAACTTGCTCAACTTGAACTGGCCGAAGCATTCATGAATGCTGCTATTGAATCAGCGACTCCTGCATTCCTGCCCGATATGTATCATCATCTGGGTCAGATATACGGATTGCAAAGATCATTTGAAAAATCAATTGCAGCTTTGCGTAAAGCCAATGAACTAGACCCGACAAATTATGAAGTGCTTTTTGAGATCGCAACTACCTACGAAGAATATCATTCCAACAAAACACTTGCGCTGAATTATTATCAGATTTATCTCCGCGAAGCTGGTGAAGCAGCACATAATGCTACCTACGCGCTTGACCGGATGAGCAGGATTAAGGAAGAGTTGTTTTTTGAGGAGTAATTTCCTGATTACCCGGAAGTTGATTGTCGCCTGTTCGCTCCCTCACGAGATTGGCTAACTGAATACGTGTCTTCACACCGGTTTTTGAATAAATCCGGTGTGTATGATCTTTTACTGTCTGTAAAGTGATAAATAATTTATCAGCAATCGCTTTATTTGTTTTGCCTGAACAAATCTCAGTGATTACTTCGGCTTCCCTTTTTGAAATGCTGAATTCTTCACAGAATTGTATAAAATTACCAGAAGCAGGTTGCTCTATGACATGTTTTTCTGCCCTGGCTAATCTGAGGCATACCGGGAAGGAAGCTCCTGCGCAAAAAAGGGCAATCAGTGAAAATGAGATGGAATAAATTCCAGATATGCCAGCCAACCAAAGCAGGATACTGCCACTGGCAATCACCGTAAGATATATCGTGAGAAATTTTCTTGTTGATACTTCATCGTTATCATGTTTCTGCTGTGAATTATTCTGCAGGAAAGGAAATAAAAATATCAGGTGGAAAATCAGATTGGCAACTGCAAAAATTTTGAGCAGGTATAAGTCAGGATTGTAAGAAATTTCAACCATCTTATTCTGCCAGATATTTGTGGCCAGATATGTAATAATAATGAATACACAAAGTTAGAGCAGAATCCACTTTGCCGAAAAAATTATCTTTTTCAGGGCAAAACTGAACTTCATCAGCATCAGCCAGCTTACAATCAGAAAAGGTGTGCCCAGAAGTGGAATGATGAGCGCCAGCCGTTTTTCCAGGTCCCCCGGGAGTTGAACATCTGCAATGAATTGCCTGATGACCAGGTTGCCCCAGATGCTGTAAATTAAAAATGAGAAAAGAAATATCTGCTGGTAAAGTACCATCTGGAAAACCGCCCTTTTCCCTTCGCTGAAAAGTTGATAGGCCACAAGAATACCAATGGCAGCTATGCCCGATGTCGCTACAAAGGTTGCCATTAATACCAGTTGATTTACGAGCATATTTCCCGGGTATTTAAAAGGCAGAAGTTTAATTCCATTTTCTTGTTTATCTTCTGTAAATCCATTGTAATCATGTGGCTACCAAAGTAGCTATTTTAAAATTTCCTACCAAAGTTGGCCGGTGGTTTTTAACAGATAATCTAAATTTGTACAGGAATCATGAATTCAGAACAAATTTAATCAGGAAAAAATGGAAAACAGAAATTATTACAATCTGAAACCTTCAATAGGAGGAAGTTTTAGCTATGGATGGCGCAAAATATTTGACAAGGCGTTTTTGCCTCTCTTGCTGGCTGTGATAATCACCGGTTTGCTCGCAGGCCCGATGAGTGTAAATTACAAACTCGATAATCCCAACTGGTTTAACCTCATGTGGATATTACCCGTTGCAACATTTGGAATGGCCTATGCTTTTCTATTTATGCCCATTATCACTTATGGTGAAAAGTATCTATTCTTAAAGGCTGTGAGGGATGAAGAAGCTGACATTAAAATATTGTTTGATGGATTCAGGGGGAAATACCTGAAAATTGTACTTGCCAATCTCATTGTAGTGGCTTTGACAATTATAGGTTTTATATTGCTGATCATTCCAGGTATCATTGTGCTTTGCCGCCTGGCATTTGTGTCGTACCTTGTGATGGATAAGAACATGGAACCTATGCAGGCTGTTGAAAAGAGCTGGCAGCTCACAAGGGGGCATGGCTGGAAAATATTCTGGATGGCAATCATCTCTTTCTTTTTGTTTATTGCCGGAATAATATTCTTTATAGTGGGGGTTATCATATCCTTTATGTGGATCCATGCCGCTTTTGCTTCACTTTATCAGTCAGTTATATACCAGAGTGATGAAGATAATCCTTTGCCGATTCTCGGAGTGAACGAGGTCATTGCATAAGCCTTTTATATAATATGAAGCAGCTGTCTGGAATTAGGTTTCAGACAGCTTTTTTATTGCAGGCAGCTGATAGTTTCACAATGGATTGTGTATTTTTGGAAAATGAAGAAGCTCATATTGA
>OBJA01001265.1_pt1 | contig 18014 bp, 18 predicted proteins | sample 1519751 | NCBI WGS metagenome assembly OBJA01 (sample SAMEA3881238, study PRJEB22517) | soil metagenome | biome: lake sediment; feature: soda lake sediment; material: sediment, water from around vicinity | place: India | collected 2013-12-23 | depth 3 m | reverse complement strand
AAGCTGCAATAGAGAGAATTCCATGGGGTATCATCCGGTTGGCGGTCGCGATTACATCCCTTGAACCCTTCAGCCAATTAGACCCGCGGGGATGGACTAGGACGATCCGTCGTTTATTAACAGTTTTTTGATTAAAGCTCATTCGTTATCATCCTTAAGAAATATCGCCCTAGGCGTTCTATTTACTCAATTAGGCTCTTGCGCTGTCTCCATGAATTTCGCTGTCTTGAAAACAAATACAGCTTTTAGCTTACAAATAGTCTATCAGTTCGCCAAAAACCTCTTTGACACATTCCTCATCATACTGATTAACATCCGAATGATTCGCCTTGGAATAATATATACCAACTTAATTATGACCAAAGCGGTATTGAGTAAACTGATACGAAGATTATCCTTAAATGCGTTAAAATGACTCACTCTTTCTTCAGGTGAAGGATAATAGACTTTAATGTCAACTATATCAACAGGGTAATCCCGCCACGCCCACCTGACAAGCGATTCCAGTTCAAAATCGTACTTAACGGTAAAAAAGTGAAAACTGTTCATCCTGTCAACTGTATATAGTCTATAACCCGATTGGGTATCCATAAGATCCAGATTGGTCTCTAACTTTACCCAGAAATTCGAAAACTTCCTACCGAACAGGCTTTTCTTCGGAATACTCTCATCAGTCATATCCCGATTTCCGATTATCAGAATATCCTGGCCAGGTACAACCCTTTCTAAGAACTTCGGAATCTCCGAGGGAAAATGTTGGCCATCAGAATCAAGGGTGATCGCATACTCAAAACCAAGCTCATGGGCGCTTTTAAAACCCTTCTTTAAAGCTGCTCCCTTCCCTTGGTTTCTTTTATTTGAAACGATGTGTATTTTATCCTTGAAGCACTCCAAAATAGCACCGGTATTGTCATCACTGCCATCATTAATAACAATAATATTCGGAGTATATTCCAATGTGGATAGAATAACATCCTCTAAAGTCTGGTCATTGTTATAGGTGGGTATCAGTACACAATAATTAACTTGATTGCCCTGTTGCATCGTCATGCAGAACTCCTCGCTATTTTCAGTTTATGCCTCACTATAAGTTTAGGCTAATCGTTTAATAGCTCATAACAAGCCACATAGTCGCCTTCAGATAAACAAATGCAGCGTATTATATCATTCTCATCTAGATGTTCTACTTTGTAGTGGAGATTGAGCTTATCGTAAATAGGAAGTCGCCGACTCTTTTTACAGATTAGAGCTAAAGCCAGATCAAACGCTGAGGCGCTTGGGTAAGAGCCCCGCAAATAAACAGGAAAACAGTCCTTACTCTCCTGGGCGTGAAGCGAAAACTTTTCGTATTCAATCTTCTCATGCCAGATTGAATAGATATTTTTTTCATGTGGGTTTTGCCTTGATAGCAAGGATTTCAGATAGCTAATTCGTAATTTACCGTACTTGGCGGCGTCCTCTCGCCCTAGGAGAAACGTCGTCCAACCCTCAGAGGTTGGCAACAAACTCGATTGAAGATCACCGGTCAAAAGTTCCCCATTAAAATAAGGTGTATACTCATCTCCAACTCCCAAAATGATATAATCCACTTCTTCATCTTCCAGCCATTGGGAGGCAGTAAGAAATGAGTTATACAAAGTATCCAATCCGCTGGTATGAGTTAATGTGGAGCCCTGAATGGAAAATGCTAAGGAAAGATATGTTGCTGCCGTATTAAAAACGGAGCCGGAAAAGTTCGTAGGTGAAAGCTGATTATCGCCAAAATCGATCAACTCATCAAACGCTTGTAGTCCTGAGATGATCGGCCCATAAACAGAACCCTGAATAATTCCGATCGACCGTCCAGCTAATTCAAGACCAGAATCTTTAATGGCTTGGCAGGCGGACAGCAGTGACAACTTTGCAAAATGGCCCATCCTCCGAACCAATTGGGGTGGTACATTAAATTCGGAAGGGATCTCAAGCGGTAACGTAGAACTGGAAAAACAAAGATCCGGATCGATTCGTTTCTGTATCAACAATCGCTCTAGATCTTCTACATTCCCTGCTCTTGAAATTAATCCTAAACCATTTATGGATATCTTCATGATGGTCTCCCTATTAAAACTACGGAGTTTACTCCACCAAAAGCCAATGAGGACGAACATGCGTACTGCCCTGAAATCTCCTTGACACATTGATGAGGCTTGATTCCGCAATCTTCATCATAATCCATATAATCCGGTGTCCCTGCCAACTTTTGATCTATTAAAAACTGGGTCGTTAAAACGGCTTCAATGCCACCGGCCGCACCTAACGCATGCCCGGTATACGCTTTAGTAGCTGTAATCGAGGTATCCATACCGAAGATCTCAGCGATCACCCGGCCTTCAACACGGTCATTTTCAGTTGTTCCAGTTCCGTGTGTATTTATAAATGCGACGTCCTTCGGCTTAATCCCAGCCTGTTCTAAAACACTGGTAAACGCCTTTTTCAAACCTCTGCCCGATGGCTCCGGCGCAGTGATGTGATATGCATCTGAATACGTGGCATATCCTTCAATTGAAGCCAAAGGTTTCGCGCCTCTTCTTTCTACCGAGTCCCGACTCTCAATGACGCATACACCCGAACCCTCTCCCAAATTGAGCCCCTTTCTGCTTTTAGCAAAGGGAACACATGGCTCGTCTGAAGTGTTCATCAGCGAGATGAATCCCAGGTATACCATACGGACGATCTCGTCACAACCTCCTGCTAATGCAATATCACATTCGCCTTTTTGGATCATTTTTGAAGCGACACCTATAGCATCTGTCCCAGAGGCACACGCATTGGATAGTGTCATAGATGGTCCGCTAAGATGATACCTTTCATTGATTTGGTGAGCAATGCTTCCATCCAACAAAAGCTGGGCTATGTACGAGGGATCACCATTTTTTTGCTCAAGAGAGTCCCTATAATACTCCTCTTTATTAAAGAAGCACCCGGCTGTTGAACCTAGAAACACCCCTACCCGACATGTACTCAGATATTCCTGTTCTATACCAGCTTGAGCCAGAGCTTCATTAATCGCTCTTTCTGCAAAACATACGCTTAAATCGCTAGCCTGTTCTTCAAATCCCAGCACCTCAAATATGGGATAGTTCTTCTCCAGTTGATAAGTGAATCTCTGCGGTGGCTGCGGACTTCGCTTTCCATTGTAAAGACTCTCCATCGTCTCTTCCAAGTTATACCCAGCCCCGCTAATACACCCCAATCCTGTAATAAAACTTTTGTTCCTCACTTAATTCTTTCCTAACTCTTCATCGATAAAATCGACTAAAGTTTTTATAGAAGCAAATACTTTTTGGGCTTGTTCACCATCTACGATTGTTACTCCCATATGTTTTTTAAGAATAACGACGACTTCCACTGCATCCAAGGAATCCAAACCCAATCCCTCTTCACCGAATAAGGGCATCTCATCTGTAATCTCCTCGGGTTTAATCGTCAAATTTAGCTCCTTGCACAAAATCTCTTTAAGTCTTGCCGTAGTATCCATTATCATTCTCCTATGTTAAATTTTTGTTACCATACACACTATTAATTATATTAGAATGAACTTAGCAATACAACATCCTGGTTTAAATCAAAACCGTTTACACCTGCCAAAAGTCAAAGAAATTAAACCAAAGGTAAGGGTGATCAGAAACATGTTGTTCCAATTCTTTAGTATAGACATCCAACATGCTTTCGATCTTTTCTTCCTTATTCATAATGGGGTCGAAGAGTATATCCGTAGAGATGTCCTTCCAATGAAATCGGATAGTATTCTTCCCTTCCTTAAAGGTGAACAATGCGATGACTGACGCTCCAGTCGCTACCGCCAATTGCTGAGCCACAACCGGGAATCTTGCCGGGGAACCAAGGAAGCAAGCGCTCCTGGAACGCCATTTTTCCGCTCTATCACCAGCAACTCCTAAAACTTCCCCCCGGAGCAAAGCATTGGTCGCTTCAATCATGCCTCCGTATTTATCCGTTACATTAATCAGGCTAAACTGACTTTCTCTGATATCATAGAAACTATTCCTTTTATCCTTATCAAAATCCTGGTTGACCAAAATATTCATCTTTTTATTAAACCTCATAGAACCAGCCATCGCTATTTCCCAGTAACCCACATGTGACATTAAGAAGATGACTGGCCGATTGTTGAGCAACTCCAATATCTCGGCCTCACGATCAAACACTAATTTAATATGATGATCCCCCGCGAAACCAAAGTAGATCTGATCAAGCAACGCCTGCCCGAAGACGTATATATATTTAAAGAGCCGAAAAAGCCTCATAAAGAAGTAGTCTTTAGGAAAACGCCTCATTAAGTATGGTTTAGCGAGCCTATAAACACTTGGTCTGAGTAAAACATAATAAGGAACTAAAAAGATAAGGAGGCCATACGCCCAGTTTAATCCGATATTTCTTAAGACAAACTGAAAGATGGAATAACCAAGTTTATTCCCGTAACCACTGTTTTTCTTTACCATTCCTGCTCTTCCTTGTCTCATGTCTTCTTCCTTTTCAGCAAAAGGTCCCAAAGAGGTCCACGCAGACCAGAGTTATGCATAAAACTGTTCCGTTCCGCCATGCCAGCCCACGGAAAAAACCAATTTTTTCTGGACTTAAACGACTCAACAAGAAATTCATGTAACCAATCAACATTAATCTCCGGAGAAGTATAATATACTTCTTGGCTAAATAGTTCACTCTCGTTCTGAACTAAGCCCGTCTCTTTCGCTAATTCACAGATACCTGTATTGGGAAAGACCCTTACTCCTATCCCTGCAAAAACAACGCAAAATTCAAGTTCAGAAAGGTTCTCTATCCCCTCAGCAACAGTATCGGGGGTTTCTCCCGGTCCACCAAAGATTATAAAGTGAGAACCCGGAATCTCTTGTTGAGCGAATAAATCACTGGATCTCCTAACGTCATCCCAACAAAAGCTCTTTCTCATACCTTTAAGCGTTCGGTCACTGGCGCAATCCGTACCCCATTCCACCGAATGCAACCCGGAGCGCTTCATCAATAATATATCATTCGAATGAAATACGGCTGGTCTCATATAGCACGTCCAAGGGATCGATACGTCCCGCCGTACCATCTCCTCGATGATCAACAGATATTTATTGTTATTGTCATTAAATACGGAATCAGTAAAGAATATGAAGTCGGCACCGTACTTCTCCTTAAGATAAACGATCTCATCGACCACTGCTTCCGGTTGACGAAAGATGTACTCGTCTCCTTCCAGGCTTGGGTAGGAACAATATAAACACTGGTGCGGGCATCCCCTTTTGGTATGGATATTTAGCATCCCGCCTTTATTTAGATAAAACCCAGCTAACCTAGGCTCTCGTAACAGAAAATAGCCATTATTGCAGCGTCGATCAGACTCTCCCTGAATAATTCTCATCTTAGGAGGGCTTTTTCTCTCGATTTGCTGAATCAATTTGGGTAGACTAATCTCTCCAGGACCAGTAATTCCATAATCCGCTCCTAAGAACCGCAGAAACTCATCCGGAAAAATGGTATAAGCGGTTCCACCTAAAATAATCGGCGCTTTGGACTTTTCCCTTATTTTTGCAAGCAAAGATTTGTATTGAAAAACGAAGGAATAAGGCTCATTAAAGTTTACATTATCAACATTGCGCATGGAAAAAGCAATATAGTCGGGCTGATATTCTTTTAATACCTTCTGTATCTCCTCTTCGCCATCGACCAACAAGTCGACCAATATCACATCATGCCCGCTTAATTTAACCGCGGAGATAACTAAATTCGCGCCCAGTGGGTAGACTGGGTATGGATCGTCCATCATGTTCGCTGAGATCATCAATACTTTAGCCATCTAGTGCTCCTCAAACAAGCCCATAAAGCTAATATTCCTGGTATACATAAATTCACCTTTTACTTTTGCTGAATTTTCTAACGTGATAATAGAGAATGCCGCTCCTTTTGGGAAACTTTTACTGCCCTCAATGTTACGCGCCGTTTCTACCCATCCCATTAATACACTGTCGCATCCTTTTGTAGCCAAGAGCGATAATGAAGCAGAAAGAACATCCGAGCCAAGACAGACCGAATCGTTTCCCACGCAAAATGTTGGGCCGATAAATCTAAAGAAAACAGCGATCTCACCAAGCGCTACATTCGGCAACGTATAAGAGAAAAGATTTGGGCTGGTAAAAGCTCCTTTCGCCTCCTTAGTGGATTCAAAGTAAGCCAAATCGTTGTCATACACACCACAATGGCTGCCGACAACAATCCCCATATTCTTCTTTTCATCCCTTTGGAGCAGATTCGCATCTGCTAAAGCCAAAACAGCGGCGGAAAAAGATAGTTTCGAGTAGACATCAAAGCGGCCAAACCGAGATGGTAATTCGGGGATATATTTTCGTAGCTCTGGATAGCAAAAACTAACATTATCCTCGGAAAACTTTGGCTTTAGACCAGATGTTCCATAGCCAAGTGCAGAGACCCAACCGCAACCAATGTTATAGAATTTCTGCTCTTTGTTCATAGCAATTTCTCCAATAAAACAGCGGCATTAACTCCGCCAAATCCAGAGTTACTGGTCAAAATATGTCTACCTGCAAATGGTGTTTTTTCCAAAAGGATCTCCGATGATTGCGGATCATTACATCTTACTGTCGGAGGTATAGTGCCTTCTGTAAGACATTTTCCGCAAAGAGCCACCTCAATTCCGCCAGCAGCACCGAGGGTATGGCCTATTGCCCCTTTGACCCCAAACACCATGGGGGGGGTATCTCCGAACAAGGAACGAACAGCCATTAACTCCATCGAGTCGTTATATTTAGTCCCGGTCCCATGAGCGCAAAACGCTTCAATATCTTTGGGTTCCAGCCCAGACATGTTAATTGCCTGTTGCATTGCCAGCGAAAGCCCTAACCCGTCCCTAGAAGGACCAGTAATATGATTAGCGTCATTTGTAATACCGCAACCAGCTACGCGTAGATCTGATTGGCGCTGTGCTGACAAGTACAAAGCAACTGCTCCATCCCCCAAGGATAAGCCGTTGCGATTGTTGTCAAAAGGCTTACAGACCTCTTCAGTCATTGCTTTTAGGGAGGCAAAGCCATAATAGACAAATCGGCTTACGATATCGGCACCTACAACTAAAACATGATCATATCTTCCTTCAGTGATATACTGTGTTGCCAGCGTCACCCCAACCGTGGAGGAGGCGCAAGCGGCATTAATCTCCATCCCGCCATTGCTTAAACCTAATAAATCAATCAGCCACGAGCGGAAATCACGAGCGGACGAAAGGCGCGGGGACTCTCCACCATCATGAAGGCTTTCAATGGTCTCCGTATTATTTTTAATTCCAGTCCAGATCAGAAAGGTATCTTCTGGCAACTTCGGAAAACCATCCAGACACTTAGCCATCAAATGTTGAGTAAAATTAACTTTTGTTTCGCTTAAACCCCGCTCAAATAAGGAGAGTCCTGTTTTAGGAAGCAAATCGTTTTCGAAATGGGTTTTTTGAATAACACCGGATTGATGATGCAAAATAGACTTCCAAGTTTGATCTAGAGAGCCTAAACCAGTAATTATTGAAGAGTAATTCAAGTATACTTCTCTTTTCACTTTATACCCCACTCATCCCATTTTTGATAAAACCCTTCTGCAAAATCCGGCCTTAAGACTAAGGATTTGCCATGTAGATCAGTATAAACCTGAACGGTATAACCTCTAGCCGATAAAAAACCACTTTCCGCATAAATTTCATAACTCATATTCATCTTGGCCGCACTGGTCCAATGACAATTGGTTTTAATCCGAATCAACTCATCATATTGCAATGGATGGAAATGGTCGATAAAAAGCTGGACGATTGGCATCGCAAAACCGTTCTCTAACATATTTTGGTAGCTAAAACCGAACTTACGCCCCCAATCATTGCGCCCATGCTCAAGATAGCTTACATATCGTCCATGCCAAACGATTCTTAACGCGTCTACTTCGTCGAATTGCACACGCCGGGTGCACTCAGATGTTAATGGAGGTTTCTCTTCAGCCGGAAAATAACTGACCGTTCTTCTGTTTGTCATTGTTTTTTCCCTTCGTTATGAACTTTTTTCTAGGGAGGAGCTAGCTAGCTGAAATATCCTGTGAATCGTGAGATTTCTGAATCACTTTTTCCTTTAAATACTGCGGAAAAAGATCTTACAGCATCTCCCCTTTTTCCGATCTTTAGATCGCAGGAAACAACTTGGTTCGGCAAAACAACTCCACTGATCTTCATTTTTTTAATTCCCGCTAAATTAACGTTTCTCTCCAATAATAAATCCAACCCCAGTTTACCAACCTCCAAAAGTATAACTCCAGGTAATATGGGGTTGCCGGGAAAGTGACCGTCAAAAGCATCGAAGTCATCCGGACAAGCGATTGTAAAAGATATACAGTCTTCTCCAATTATTTTCTCTTGAATATATGAATATAGTAATCTTTGCATATGTGAAGGAATATAAACCGGATGGTTATTAGGTTCTGACTTGGCATTACTCCCTTTTGCAGCGGTTCTTTCAGGCGCGATTATGGACTCAAGCTCCGCCGGGTCATTGACTTCATATAACTTCGTCACTAACCGAGCGATCTCTTCTCCAGATCTTAAGATCATTCCTTGGAAAAAAGATACTTGAGAAATCTCTTCTGTAACAAAACCCCTCAAAGTCAATGTATCACCCAAAAAAACCGGTTTAATAAACTCCACATCCTGCAATCCGACAAACAGTCCCATATTCATTGCTTTTGCTTGTTGGTAGTCTACGTTATACCCCTGAACGGATGCCCTCAATTGGTTGACAAATTCAATCATAGCAATGCTAGATAACTGATTGTTATCATCGAGAAAGAGGTTTCCCTTCTCAATAGTGATGGTTGATTGAGTATCTTCTTTCTCTGCCTTAATCAATAATTGGTTAAACCCCATTCTCCCTTTTTGCGGGATTAACTCCCGGTTTAAGCACGGAAGAATCATTTAGTCACTCCCTAATTAGTACAGAGTTTTAGTAACAATGCAAAAATATTAATTAATTAGACTATGAGCATCCAATATATCTTTTTCAAAAATAAGCTCCATGAAGGTAACCAGCATATCATGGAAGACAGTCTTACTATCATATATCTTAAAATTGGAAGATAGCTTTTGGTAGCGCTTGGACAAATCCGCGCCAAGTCGGGATGGATCTTTATACGACATGGCCTGTAAGTCAGCGAGGATCTCCATGGTCAAGATGTATCTTAAGTTGGTCACCTGGGTATAAACCTTCCGAGCCGCTACTGTCCCCATGCTAACAACATCCTGATTTGAAGAGTTGCAAGAGATTGTATTGGTACTGACTGGATTGGATAACTGGCGATTCTCCGCCGTCGTTGAAGTAGCAAGATACTGGGCTCCCATGAAACCCATATCCAAGCCCCGAACCCCTTTAATCAGGTATTCCGGCAATTCCCCGTTCAATTTCCCGTCGAGGATTGTATTGAGTCTGCGTTCTGAGATATTAGATAACGTTGCTAAAGCAATTGCTAAACTGTCCATATAAAACCCGATGCTTTGTCCATGAAAATTACCGCCGTGCAGTATCTTGTCCTCTTCTGGGATAATTATCGGGTTATCATTGGTTGAATTGGCCTCCAACGAAACGATCTTCTCTGCTGTTTCGATCGCTTCAAGGACTGGAGATAAAACTTGAGGCGTACAACGAATTGAATATACGTTTTGAATAAAGACGCTGGTTTCAAAGACACTCGACTCGTCGTCAGCCTCTCCTCGGATGGTTTGATGAAGATCAGCTCTATTTACAACATTTCGTGAACCAGCCACAAGATCCCTTAGAATTTTGGCGATTTTAACCTGACCAAAGTGAGGTTTTACATTGTGAAGTCTTTCATCGAGAAAATCATCAATACTATTGAATATCTCAATGGCAAATGCGGCGGCAATGCACTCAACGGCCAACGCTTGTTTGGCGTAATAAACCGCAAAAGCTGAGATAGCTGTCATAACAGAGGTTCCATTGATCAAAGATATTCCTTCTTTGACCCCAAGTTTGATCGGTTTTAGGTTTGTTATCTGAAAAGCCTCACTGGCTTTCATCAATTGACCTTGATAATAAACCTGTCCTTCGCCGATCAGCATTAATGCTAAATGCGAAAGGTGAATCAAATCCCCCGATGCCCCCACACTGCCCCGGGTCGGAATATATGGAGCAATTTGGTGGTTAATGACCTGACACATAAACTCCAACAGTTCAATACTAACACCTGAGTATCCTTTAATTAAAGAATTAAGGCGCACCACCAACGCTGCCAGAGCAATCTTATGGTGGAGAGGGTCTCCCAAACCCGCCGCATGGCTTCGGATCAAATTTTCCTGTAACAACTCCACCCAATTGTCATTAATTATCTTATTGCACATGGAGCCGAACGAACTGTTAACTCCATAGATTATCTCCCCGTTATTGATCTTCTCCAATAAAAACTCTCTACTGGCAAAACACCTTTGAAGCGCATCGTCATCTAGCGCCACAAGTTTTTCACCAGAACCAATAGCAACAATATCATTGATCGACAGACTATTCCCGTCTAAAGTTATGAAGTTATCCCGCTGATTCAAATCTTAACCTTCCTTTCTCATATCGAAGAATATTCGCCTCTTCCTTTTTCCCGGAGGTTGCGTTCGGCTCAAAAACTCTGTTTCTTCGATTACTTGGATCTCCGGAACAACCCTTAAACCAGCTCGAAACTGGTCTTTTAACTTTTCCAGATCATAGCCCTTAACGGCTGGCGCAATCGCAACAATCACGTGATCTTCACCGAATTGCGCCGAACGTGCTTCAACATAACACCCTAAAAAATCCGAATTAGCCTCCACAATAGAAACAATGGCATTTGGAAATACATTTGTTCCCTTATACTTAAGCAATTGGGCCTTTCTGCCGAGGACAGGCCCAATACGCTTGGTGGCTCTTCCGCATGGACATTGTTCATTAATTATATAAGAAATATCTCCAGTTCTAAATCTCAGTAACGGCATGCCCTTTACCCCTAAGGGTGTAACGACGACTTCTCCAATCGTTCCGTCACTTACTCTGTTTCCGTCTTCATCAATGACCTCTACATAAATCAGCTCCGGGCGAAGATGCCCTCCTTGTCTGTGTTGGCACTCAGCGAAAGACGTAGCCATTTCCGTAGATGCGTATGTAGAGTAGATCGGCGCATTCCATAGTTGTTCAATCCGTTCAATCGAGGGCAGAAGGCTCAATTCTTTGTCCCTAATCGGTTCACCAATGCCAAGAACCCGTTGCAGACCAAGAGAAGCCGGATTCTCTCCTTCTCTTATCGCATCCAAAGCCACATTCGCCAAAACCGATGGGACTCCTATTACAACCGTTGGTTCATGTGTTTTAAGTAAATTCCAGATGTGTTGATGACCGGAAGCGCCGATTCTTATCATCTGGCCTCCCTTTTTTACTCCGCCGAGAAAATACGCCAATCCAGCCATAAAGCCACGTTCAATTGCAACACATACTCCGACCGTATCCTCCCGTTTCACTCCTGAGATCTCAAACGCCACCTGTTCATTATGGGCTAATCGATCTAAATCGCTCTTCGTGAGGAGAAAGTTTACTGGAGTCGTTCCAACTGTAGCTGAGGTAAAACAGGTGTCAACAATATCCGTTTTATCAACGGCAAGAAAGTCCATGTTGTTCAATAATAAATCATCTTTAGTGGTAAAACCAAGCCTTTCGAACTCATCAGTCGAGCTAATTTTCTTAATAGCCTTTCCAACACGCCGGGAATAAAAAGGACTTTTTTCTAAACAATAATTAGCATGTTCCAACAAATAATTCATTTGCAGCTGATCCGTTTGCTGCTTTGGCTCAAACTGAAAGTCATAATCCAATTGCCATATTAGCGGATTCATTTAATCACCTCAACATGTGGATCATAGCATCCTAAGGAGCCAAGTATACATTGTTATAGTTAAGTTTAACCTCGTTGAGAAGGGAAATATTTAAACCAGGTTTCTCACCTGTATATTCTTAATTTCGTTTCCAATTATAACATAATCTGCTTTATTCTGCAGTATTAGAGAGGATTTTGGTAGGATAAGACAGAAGGTAATTTGCTATACTCTACAAACTAACTAACTCACTCAAGGGACATATTCCCTCCCATTATTGTTTAGATATTTTCTAATAGATACTTAACTGTCCTGCTCGATTTGATCCCCAGTTAAAGGATTAGATTCTTTGGCTATCTTCTCCAACACCAACTTGGCCTTAGTAATTTTTTCAAATTCACTACTCATATGAGTCCCTCCTATGATCCATTGCCTTTTGTCATGAATTAACAAAATATTTCGCCCGCTTAGATGGAATCCCTTCACAATACCCTCTAAATGTTTTCATAAAAAAATCCTCCGCAATCAGCAGAGAATTTGATCCCATAGTGTGGTGGCCTCGAGAGGAGTCGAACCTCCGACCAATGGTTTAGGAAACCACTGCTCTATCCTCTGAGCTACGAGGCCATGTATTAAGGTAGATCTATTATAACTCTTTTACTGAAAAATTTGAAGTATCATTTTACCTAAAGTCCTTCCAAATTACCCCAAATTAACGTCTACTATATGTTAGTTAAGGGAATTAGATAATAATGTAAAATATAATGAAGCCCGGCCGAAACCGGGCTAAAACGACTTCCTTGTCAGATCAAGATAACATCCTTGTCCATAAATGTTTTCGGAATAAGTAGATGGTATCTTTATAGGAGTTTTGTAAAAATAATAAACAACGCCCCAACCAGAGAACTGGCGAGGCGGCAAGCGACTTCCTTGTCGTGAGGGGAGGAACCTCCTTGTTCATAATATTATTCGGCACATCATTAAAGATCCTGAAGTATAAATTCTTCTTGTTATATTTTTAAACCTGCCTATATTTACCAATTACATATAGTAGCTTGATCACCGATTTATAATAGGGTAATATTTAGATAGAAACAATTGTACCGGTACAATTGTTTTGACTCTTGTCCCAATCCCTAATATTAGCGCCTAATTGGCGGTTTGCTACAATTGTATACGCCGCGAGAGGTCCTGCTATATTGTAACGGTTTACCCAGCCTTCCTCTGTTAGCTACTAATTCCTTTTTGAGTCAGTAGGGTAGGAATAAGAAAATGAACGTTCATGTAACACGTTTATTCATATCAACTCAATAATCAGCATTGTATGAAAGCATGTAGAAAACTCAAAGCATAACCGAGTATATTTATAGGATTCCTTAACCGATTGAAAGGCGGCTGAAACCATGACGATTGTAAAAAACATCTGTCTCCTCTTTGTATTGGTATTTCTCTTCTTTTCCACCCTCGCTCTTTGTGCTGACGATACTTCAGCTTACCCGTGGAATGGTGAATGGACTCTAGTCTGGAGTGATGAATTCAATGAGACCGAAGGAACTCCTCCGGATAAGGCTAGATGGAGTCATGACGTAGGCGGTGGCGGGTGGGGCAATAATGAACTCCAGTTTTATACTTTCGGAGCGCAAAATGCGTATCAAAAGGATGGTTGTCTTGTAATCGAAGCCAGGGAAGAAGAGCGAGCAGGTTACCCATTCACCTCTGCTCGCATCCGTACACGCGGAAAGTTTGAACAGGCCTATGGCAGGTATGAGGCAAGAATCAAACTTCCTTATGGTCAAGGAATCTGGCCAGCCTTTTGGATGATGGGCAGTGATTACGGAACAGTAAGCTGGCCCCATTGTGGCGAGATCGATATTATGGAATACATAGGCCGCGAACCTTCCACTGTACATGCTACAGTTCACGGCCCAGGTTACTCTGGGGGCGGAGGAATCCATAAGTCCTATACCCTCAGTAATGGCCGGGGGTTCGCTGAAAAATTTCATGTCTTTGCTATCGAATGGGAACCCGAAGTCATTCGTTGGTATGTGGATGATGAGATGGTTCAAAAGCTTACTCCCCAAAGCTTGCCTGAAGGGACAAAATGGGTATTTGACCACCCATTCTTTATCCTAATCAACTTAGCTGTTGGCGGCAACTGGCCCGGCTATCCCGACGATACAACAGAGTTTCCTCAATATATGTTAATTGACTACATCCGCGTCTACCAAAGAAAATAGGACCATAATATTCCTGTTTCACAAGAAACAATTATGAATAGCGCCGTAAGGCGTCTATTTCATACCTTAGAAAAGCTCAGACTCTCCGTTCCTATATTATGAATAGCGCCGTAAGGCGTCTATCTTAGACCAATAACACTCTCTGGCTCTGAAGTCCATGCATAAGAAGCCGCTTTTATTCACTAAAGCGGCTTCTTATTTCCCCAAAGGAAAAAAAAAGCTTTGGGGTGAACATATTAATACATAGCTCATTCCAAAAGGGGGTTTTACCAAGTGACTCAGACTGTTTTTATAACCGGTGCCGACCGTGGACTTGGTTTAGCACTAACGCATGCTTTTCTCCATTTGAACTTCCTCGTCTTCGCTGGTCAATACGAAACTGACGGAGAATTATCAGATTTACTAAACCAATACCCGGCTACCTTGGTCCCTGTTCCATTAGATGTCACAAATGAACTCTCGGTTGAAAAAGCCACAGCTACTATCAGTCGTCATAGTCAAAGCTTGGATATATTGATTAATAACGCCGGTGTTCATCTGGAACATTCGCGCAAACCCCTGGAAGAAGTTGAATTCGATCAAATGTCGGCTATGTTTAATTTAAACTCCTTAGGTCCGCTTCGGATTACTCGAGCATTTCTACCGCTCCTAACACAAGGCGAATTTAAACGGATCGTTAATATATCCTCAGAGGCTGGCTCCATTGGCGCTTGTTGGCGGGACAGAGAATTTGGCTACTGTATGTCGAAGGCCGCTTTAAATATGGGATCGCGAATTCTCCAAAATTATCTAGGCCCAAAAGGATTTAAAGTACTTCTCGTACACCCTGGTTGGATGCGCACCGATATGGGAGGTCCAACAGCGGATATTGATGCGTCCGAAGCAGCTGCTGGCATTCTGACGCTGGCATTGCGCTCATGGAGCCCAGGCGAAGGAATGTACTTTGACTATACGGGTAGACCATATCAATGGTAGAATTTGTATATAACAATAGTCAATAATGAAAAGCGCTACTAGGCTTCTAAGACCTTTTCCCAGCCCACAATATGCTATTTGTCACTGCGCGTACTAACATCGGGTGTTCAAACGAAGTGGGCGAATGTCCCAATGCCTGAAAAACTATACGCCCATTGTTATGTTGTTTTGTCCACGCCATAGGATAACATCTTCCCTGGAATCGACAGTCCATATGGATCTGTAACAGCTCTGGTTTCACCAGCTCCATCATATAAAGCTCATCTTCTATAGTAAAGTCAGTTAGGCCCTCTGTTAAAGGATGGCCTGTCTTTTTGATCTCGATCTCCAACTCTTGAAGAGGAGGGTGTTCGATGAACTTACCTCCAACTAAAGAGCCATATTCCGGGTTATTGAACAATACTCCACAGTGAAGAGCAATGTAACCACCGCCATTTCCGATGAATTCTGTCAACCCCTTAAGCATTTCAGAATTAAGATGCTCTCCCGGGGCATCCGCATAATTCAAAAACACATCATAATTTTTAAGTCCATTTTTTATGACCTCTCTATCTTGCGTCCAAGCGGTTACAGATCCTATGTCTTCCAACGCTGGCCTTAGCAACGTGTATATCTTCTGAAATGGGTGGTATTTAACTTTCTCTTCGTCTCCCAATAACAAAACTTTCATTGAGATCTCCTCCTTGATCTTTAATTATATTAGCTAAACTAAACAGGTTGATTCTTCTTCCCATTATCGTTCCTTATGCCTCTTCCGATTACAGTATAGCTGCCGTAATATGCTATAAAGAGCAGCCTGAGCATTAAGGAAAGAAGGCGAACCTATGCAGTCACAAATACTCTCTGACGCATTGGATGTAAATCTTCTCGCATTGGTAGGAGAGGGTGCCCAAGGCCGCGTTTATCGATTAGATGAAGACCGCTGCATAAAGGTTTATAAGAAGTCAAAGTACTATCATAGAGAATTAGAAGTTCTGCGTCAGTCCCAGAGCGAACCATGTTACCCTAAACTCTATGGCTGGCGTAAAAATCAAATTATACGAGAGTACATCCCAGGAATCCCTCTAGCCGAATATTTACGCAATCATCCAATATCTGATATGCTCTGTGAGCAATTACTAGAGCTTTACTTCACCTTCGAAAGGCTTAAATTTCACCGTCTGGATACCCGGCTCGAACATATTATCCTTACTCCAGATGGTGTTTTACGAATTATTGATCCTACCAATGCTAACGTAATGAAAGAGAACTATCCCCGAAGAATGCTGCTGGGATTAGAATCTTTAGGATATAAAGATACTTTCCTTGAGTATGTGGCTAAACACGCTCCTCACATCTACAAACAATGGATTCACTAAATCTCCTGCAGTCTCCTGCAATAAAGCTTGAGGAGGAAAAAGAACAATAATAAATAGCGACCTAAACGTCTATTTCGTTCCTATTAAAGTTCTCACGCTCTCCGTTTTTACAAAATAAAAAGGTCTTCGAATTATCGAAGACCTTAAATCAATCAAAATGGTGCGCCCGGCAGGATTTGAACCTACGACCCCTTGATTCGTAGTCAAGTACTCTATCCACTGAGCTACGGGCGCTTGTTTCAGGGACAATAAATATCATATCATAGACTTCCGCCAGGGTCAAGCTTAATAAGAAGGGATTTGCTGGGAGACGGCTTGGAAAGAAAACAGCCCTTTCGGGCTGATAATTTGCTGGCGGAGAGAGAGGGATTCGAACCCTCGCTAGGATTGCTCCTACTAACGGTTTAGCAAACCGTCCCCTTCAACCTACTTGGGTATCTCTCCTTATTGGATTATGGCGGAGGAGGTAGGATTCGAACCCACGAGGCCTTTCGACCTAACGGTTTTCAAGACCGCCTCCTTAAACCACTCGGACACTCCTCCAAATCCGTGCGTTTATTATTCTAACACGAAAATGCGGACAAAGCAAGCTGAAAGCTGTTAACTGTTTATGGAAATGCAAAAAATGAGCAACGTATAAAATGCCTTATCAAATCGCCCCTATTAAATCGGTTCCCATATATGGTTGGAGAACCTCTGGCACTCTAACACTACCATCTTCATTTTGATAGTTCTCTAAAATTGCTGAAACGGTTCGTCCAACAGCCAAACCAGAGCCGTTCAATGTATGAACAAACTCAGGTTTAGCACCTGGTTCTGGCCGGTAACGTATATTTGCTCTACGAGCCTGGAAGTCTTTACAGTTAGAGCAAGATGAAATCTCCCGATAACCATTGAAACTTGGCAACCAAACCTCCAAATCATAGCACTTCGCTGCAGAAAAACCCATATCACCACTGCAAAGCAGGACAACTCGGTATGGGAGCCCTAGGCGCTGAAGAACAGTTTCAGCGTTAGCGACCAGCTTCTCGTGCTCTGCTTCAGAATCCTCTGGCCGGGCAAATTTAACCATCTCTATCTTATTAAATTGATGTAGGCGGATCAAACCCCTGGTGTCTCGTCCGGCAGCACCCGCTTCCGCTCGGAAACAACCCGTATATGCCGTATAATAAATAGGAAGTTGATCCGAATTGAGGATCTCTTCTCGATGCAAATTAGTAACGGGAACTTCAGCCGTAGGAATTAGAAAAAAGTCCCCTGGACTCACTTTGAAGGCGTCCTCCTCAAACTTTGGCAGCTGTCCAGTTCCTGACATACAATCCCTATTTACCATAAATGGCGGTAATATTTCAGTATAACCATGCTCTTTGGTGTGTAGATCCAACATGAAATTGATCAAAGCCCGTTCTAACCGAGCGCCCATACCTTTTAAAACAGCGAAGCGTGCACCACTTATCTTACTGGCGCGTTCGAAATCAAGGATATCTAAAAACTCTCCGA
>OBJA01001264.1_pt1 | contig 18017 bp, 14 predicted proteins | sample 1519751 | NCBI WGS metagenome assembly OBJA01 (sample SAMEA3881238, study PRJEB22517) | soil metagenome | biome: lake sediment; feature: soda lake sediment; material: sediment, water from around vicinity | place: India | collected 2013-12-23 | depth 3 m | reverse complement strand
CGATACGTATAAAAGACGAAGAAGGAAATATCGTCAAAGTAAAAGTCTCAGCGAGAGCTTTAAAGAAACACAATTTAAACCGCGTTTAAAAATAATAGGACAGTAGATGTCCTTTTATTTTTTACTCATAACAACTAAAACTCTACCTTCATGAATATCTATGAATGCTTTATGTTCTTCAACTTCATTTGATATACATAATGGATCAAAAGTCGTTAACATATAATTCATTAAATTATATTTAAAACCAACTAAACTTATATGCGCTTTTGGATAAGCAATAAATGTTACAAAATCATTTGTTTTTATTTCATGCACACCTTTTTCAAGTAAAAAGAGTGTGCTTTTTTCATCTTTAATAATCAGGTTTGGAAACTCATCAAAAAACATCGTATGAATCATAAAATGTTCAATACGATCTCCACCAATTCCACCAATCAAATAAAGTTCATCTGGATTGATTTTAGCAGCTTCAACAAGCGCTTGATGGGTATCGGTTACATCTTTGACAGGATTTAGTTTCACGACATGAAGTTGTGATAACATGCCTTGATTTTGTAGCGAATCAAAGTCACCAACAGCTAAATCTATACGTATTCTTTGTTTATATAATGCTAAGACTGCTTGATCAACAGCTATGATATAATCTGAATCTAATAGTGGAAAAAAGTTTTTAATATCTTTAGGTGTAGGGTGGGTTACGATAATGACTCTCATCTGAGTGATTCAATACCTTTTTTTCGATCACTCATATTGAATAAATAAGATCCAGCAACAACAATATCTACACCACTTTGTTTGCATATTTCAATCGTTTCATCATTAATTCCACCATCAACTTCAATATCAAATCGTAAGTTTTTTTCTTGTCTTAATCTGACAAGTTCTTTGACCTTTTCCATCATCTCAGGTATAAATGATTGTCCACCAAATCCTGGTTCAACAGTCATGACTAAAATAAGATCTAAGTCGTATATATAAGGCATGATACGTTCAAGATCAGTTTTAGGTTTAATAGATAATCCTAAACCAATTCCTCTTTTTTTGATTTCAACCATACTTTTAATGATATTTCTCGATTCAATATGAATCGTGATATACCTTGTATTTTCAAATGAAAAACGATCTATCCACTTATAAGGATTTGTAACCATTAAATGGATATCTAGTGGCAATTTTGTATGTTTACTAATCCCTTTTGATATATCAGGTCCAAAAGACATGTTAGGGACAAAGTGCCCATCCATAATATCTAAATGGATGAAGTCTGCTGTTTCAATGCTATTCAATTCATCTTTTAGGTTGATAAAATCAGCAGTTAAGATAGAAGGTGCGACTTTCATAGAATCCTCCTTTAATATTTTTCCTTTTGGTTTTTAATTTCTTCAACAAATTGTAAGTAACTTTCATATCTAAATGAGGGGATGTCACCTTCATCTATGGCTTTTTTAACTGCACATCCGGGTTCACTAATGTGCATGCAACTACTTACAAATTTGCATGTGCTTGATCGCTCAACAAAATCAGGATAAAACGCTTTGATTTCATCGGGATGAAAAATCTTAAAATCAATCTTCGAAAAGCCGGGTGTATCCACAATATATCCGTTATTATATTCATATAATTCTGTGTGTCTTGTTGTATGTTTACCGCGTCCTAAAGCCATCGATATCTCTTGTGTTTTTAAACCTAGACCAGGCAGTAATGCATTGAGTAGTGTTGATTTACCAACGCCTGTTTGGCCAGCTAAAACAGTAAGTTTATCCGTAAATATATGTGCTAAGATATCTATACCTATGCGTTGTTTACTATTGACATAATAAACTTCAAAACCTAGTTTTTCGTAATATTTTAAATCGTTTTTTAATCTTTCAAGTTTTTCTTGATCGATTAAATCTATTTTAGAAACGATAATCACTGGAGTTAATCCTTGCTGATGCATAATCACTAAAAATTTATCTAAAAGTAAAAACGAAAAATCTGGATTAACTGCAGAAAAAACAAGGAGCACTTGATCAATGTTACATACATCAGGTCGTGTTAGATCATTTTTTCTCGGTAAGATTTCCATAATCATCACTTGATCTTCATCATCAGAGTAATAGACATGATCACCTACTTTAGGTGATAATTGCACGATGACTTGTTCTTTTTTTGTTCGCTTGGTTTGTTGTTTGTTAAAAGAACTATCTTCATCTAACTTCATGTATCTAAGTTTCCCACGAGCAGACGCAATAACTTCTTCTTTCGTTTCTAAATCGATTAATGTGTATTGATTTGAGATTAACTTTTTGATAAAGCCTTTTTTCAAATGAACCTCCTACAAGTGTTGACTTCTAAGCTGACCACAGGCAGCGTTAATGTCATGACCTTGTTCTTTTCTTAACGTGACTTGAATGTTGTTTTTCTTTAATATATCATAAAATGCTTCCATATGTTCCGTTTGACTACGTCTATAAGGCGCTTCAATGACTTCATTATAGGGAATTAAGTTCACATAAACATTTAATCCCTTAAGTACTGATACAAGTTCATGTGCTACTTCTTTCATATCATTAATCCCATCAATTAATATATATTCGATGGTTACTCTTCGTTTTGCAACGCTTAAGTAATACTTAATGGCTCCAATCACATCTTCAACAGGATAAGCTTGATTGATTTTCATGAGGCGTGAGCGTATGTCATTATTTGGTGCATGTAATGATATCGCCAAATTCACTTGAAGACCCATATGTGCATAATCTTTAATTTTAGGAACAATTCCTGATGTTGATACAGTAATATGTCTTGCCCCTATTGCTAGACCTTTTGGATGGTTAATGGTTGTTAAAAAATGCATGAGTTCATCATAATTATCAAATGGTTCACCAATTCCCATGACAACCACATAACTAATTCGTTCACCTAATAGTTTTTCAGTTTCAATGATTTGAGCAATGATTTCTCCCGCTGTTAAGTCTCTTTTTTTCTTAAGTAATCCAGATGCGCAAAAAGAACATCCGATATTGCATCCAACTTGAGTGGTTACACAAATGCTATTACCATAATGTTGTTTCATTAAAACAGATTCAATTAAATGCCCATCATGTAAGCTATAAAGACACTTCATAGTTCCATCTTGTGATGTATGCTTTAAAACAAGCTCTAGAGCTTGTATTTTAAAATGATCTTCTAATAATTTAACTAAATCATCAGGAAGGTTATTCATTTCTTGAAATGAAGAAACCTTTTGTTTATAAATCCATTGCCATATTTGTGAAGCACGATATTTTTTGTGTCCGTGTTCTTCTAGAAAAGTTATTAACTCTTCTTGACTTAAATCATATATTAACATGAAATCACCCACTTTTCATTATACACGATATCAGCAGTCACTGGGTAAAAGAAACCTGGAATTCAGGTTTCATTGACGACTTTCTGCTTGATATTCAAATTGTAATCTTTTCATAATCTTTTTCATCAACTGATCAACATCTTCACTTAAAAGTGTTTTAGAGTCATCATTAAATGTGATGCTAAATGCAATCGACTTTTTGCCTTGTTCAATATGAGATCCTTGATAGATATCAAAAATATCGACTGAAACAACTTGTTTTCTAACCGTTTGTTTAATTAGCTCTAAGATGTGTTGAGCTGGTATATCTTCTTTAATGACAATCGCTAAATCGCGTGTCACATAAGGGTATTTTGAAACCATTTGATAATCGACTTCATATGTTTGACCAAGCAAGGATTTTAAATTGATTTCAAAAACAAATGTTTGCTCGATATCTTTTTCTTTAGCAAGGTTCGGATGAAGTTCGGCTAAATATCCGATGGCTTGGTTTTTATAAACAACTTTAGCTTGACGATAAGGATGATAACTACTCATTTCTTGTGTCTCTTCATATGTAAATGTGATCCCAATCGTTTGAAATGTTTGCTCGATGAGACCTTTTAAGAAGTAAAAATCTGTTTTCACTTTTTCTTTTTTCCATTTGTTTTCCATCCATGTACCCGATACAGCAATACCTAAATAAGTATCTTCAACATCTTTAGCAAAACAATGACCTATTTCAAAGATGAAAACATCTTTGTGCTGACGTGATTGATTATAAGAAATCACGTCAATTAAGCCGTTGACAAGACTTTGTCTAAGTGTTTTCTTATCTTCTGATAAAGGAAGTAAAACAGATACAGGTTCACCGATGTTACGGTACAAACTCACATCTTTTGGAGCTAAAAGAGAGTATGTAATTACTTCAGTTAATCCTAAATCTGATAGTTGATGTCTTAAACTCTTAATCCGTTTTTGTTTAAACGTGCGTTTACCTATTGCAGGAGAATCAACAGACTTCATGGGTATGTTATCTAAGCCATACATGCGAGCAATTTCTTCAAGTAGATCAGCTTTTATTAAAATATCTTTACGATACGAAGGTGCTTTAATGATGTATGTGTTTTCTTCTATGTTTACTTCATACTGATAAGCATCAAAAAATGAAAGCAATGTCTTTTCATCAAGTGTGATACCTAATGATTGATTGAAATAATTTTTATCCACGATAATTCCAGGATTTTTTATCTCATGATGGATTGCTGATGAAATACCTGACGTAACTTTGGCATCAGCTAATTCTATTAACAGTTCTGTTGCACGCTCAAGTCCACTTAAAACACGATTATCATCAACACCTCTTTCAAAACGAAGTGATGAATCAGAACGCAAATTAAGACGTTTTGATGTATGTTGTATACGTTTTGGTTCAAAATAAGCAGCTTCAATTAAGACCTCAGTAGTATCCTCAGTAATCATGGTTTTTGCTAAACCCATGACACCAGCAACAGCAATGGTTTGTTCTCCATTAGTGATCACTAAATCATCTTTAGTTAGCGTGCGCTCACAATCATCTAGTGTTACGACCTTTTCTTGATCAATAGCATCTCTTACTAAAATGGTTTTAGATCCAATCTTTTTAGCATCAAACATGTGTAGTGGTGTGCCATATTCTAAAAGAACATAATTTGAGATATCGACAATATTATTTATGGGTTTAATATCATTTGCTAAAAGTGCACTTCTTAACCACCATGGCGATGGTTTAACTTTTAAATCTTTAACATACCTTGCATAATAGCGTCCACACCCACGAGAATTAATTTCTATTTTATATGGATTTTTTTCTTCAATCTCAGGAATACGAACGTTTTTTTCTTTAACTTTTTGTCCAGTCATCGATGCAACATCATATGCAAATCCTAAAACAGAAAGTAAATCACCTCGATTAGGTGTTAAACCTAACTCCATCACAAATCCATCTTGATATAAATGGGTTAGAGCAGAATCACCAATTGGCATTTCTTTATCAAAATGATAAATACCTTCTCGAAGTTCAACAGGTAAGGATTTATCATCAATACCTAGTTCCTTTAAAGAACAGATCATCCCACGTGATTCGATCCCTCTAATTTTAGCTTCTTTAATTTTAAAATTACCAGGTAAAACAGTTCCAACTTGTGCAACGACAACATATTGTCCAGCAGCAACATTTGGAGCTCCACACACAATTTGTTCAACTTTATCTCCAAGATCAACCGTTGTCAAATGGAGATGATCAGAATTGGGATGATCGATGCATGTGAGTACTTTTCCTATTAAAAGATTCGTTGCTGGATTAAGTGGTTCAAATGATTCAACTTCAATAATCTTTTGGTTAGTGATTTCTAAAATATTTTCAGGGATGTCAATCCACTTATTAAGCATGTTTTCTAATATTTTCATTATTTATTAACCCCCTTGAATTGACGTAGAAAACGAAGGTCATTCATGTAAAAATGACGAATATCATCAATACCATATTTCAATATGGCTATTCTTTCGACTCCTATACCAAATGCAAACCCTTGGAACTGCTCAGGATCATACCCACCCATTGATAATACGTTAGGATGAACTTGTCCAGCACCTAATATTTCAATCCAGCCTATTGTTCCATCTTTCTTGATGTAGGAGACATCCACTTCAACAGAAGGCTCTGTGAAAGGAAAATAAGAGGGTCTAAGACGAATCGTACGCTCAACACCAAATAGATGCCTTACCATTTTAAGGAGCGCATCTTTTAAGCTTGCAAATGTGATGTTTTTATCAATGACAAGACCTTCAATTTGCATAAATTGATGGCTATGTGTTGGATCATCATCGTCTCTTCTATAGACTTTTCCAGGGCAAATGATTTTTAATGGCTTGCCTTTTTTTTCAAGCATCGTTCTTGCTTGAACAGGTGATGTGTGTGTACGAAGTAAATTGTTTTCATCAACATAAAAGGAATCTTGCATTGCACGTGCGGGATGATCTTTAGCTAAATTCATCATCTCAAAATTGTAATGATCGTTTTCGAGTTCAGGACCTTCAGCAATCTCATAACCCATACCAATAAATAAGTCTTCAACATCTTCAATAACTTGATTTAAAGGGTGAATAGATCCTTGATAAAATGATGTGCCTGGCAAGGTGACATCTATTTTTTCTGATGCAAGTAGTTTGATGAGTTCTTCTTGTTCAAAGATTTGTTTTTTCTGATAAATGCGTTCTTCTAATTCTGATTTGACTTCATTTACTTTTTGACCGAATAGTGGTCTTTCTTCAGGTGATAAATCACGAAGTTTTGCCATCATGAGTGAAACGTCGCCTTTTTTACCTAAATATTTAATTCTCAATTGATCGAGTTCAGAAAGTTCTTTAACTTTCTCGATTTCTTTTAGTGCTTGTTGTTTCATATTAATTAATGTATCTATCATAAAATTCTCCTTTAGAATAAATAAAAATTCGCCCTTAATATCTAAGGACGAATGACATCGCGGTACCACCTTAGTTCTAGAAAAATACTAGCCCTCGACATCTTTAACGCAGACTTACGGATGTGATTAACATCTCTCAAAGATGAATTCATAATCTTAATCGTGTATAGCTTCCACCATTCTATACTCTCTTTAACGTTTAATGATTATTACTACTTCTTATCAACGATTTATCTATTTATCTACGGTTTGATGCAATAATCGCTAAGAATCTTAATAATTCTAAGTAAATCCAAACGATTGTTACCATAAGACCTAAAGCAACCATCCATTCGTATTCTTTACCAAATCCACCATTAACTATTGATTCAGCACGATCAAAATGAATTGTTAGCATAAAAGCACCAAATAAAATAATGAATCCGCTAATCAACAGTTCAACACTACTAGGGAGTTCGATTGTTTGATTTGAAAATAACGAAATTAACATCATTGTAACAAAGAATAGTAACATACCAAGTAAGATGCTATACATAATCTTTGTAAACCGTGGTGTTACACGAATTGTACGACTTGAGTATAAGAATAACATAACTGTAAATATTGATGCAGTTCCTATGAGTGCAGTAACTGCAACACCCTGAAACTTCACATCAATGATATAGGTAATAACTCCTAATAATACACCTTCAGCTGCTGCATAAACAATTGCAAATGGTTTTGCAAGTCTTGGCGAACGTGATCCAACAATCACAGCAATAAGTGCAACAAACATGGATACAAACATTAATGGAATTGCACCGTCTCCAGCATAGTTAATGGTTAGAAAACCAGTAAGCACAGCAATAAGTAACATTAATGTGGTTTTTAAAGAAATCCCTGCATATGTTGCGTTTTCTGTTGATGAAAAAACTTCACTTCTTTCAATACTGTTAAATACAGGATTTGAACTGCGCATAAAAATCACTCCTTTTAAGTTCAATGATATTATATATCACTTTGATATTAAAGTGCAAACAAACCGGCATCGATTACATTATTTTCCGATTTTAAGTCTTTAAACGCTCCAAATGATTCGAGTTTTTCAAAGACAGTCTTATTGATTCTTGTTCGATCTTTGACATCGTCTCTCGATGTGAAAGGTCGCTCCATTCGCTTTTGAATAATATCGTATGCAACTGATTCACCTAAACCATCAATGGATGAAAATGGCATACGTAATCCTTTGTCTTCCATTTTAAAATTAGTTGCATCAGATTGATTGATATCAATGGGTAAAAACTTAAAACCTCGTTTTGTCATTTCTAATGCAACACCTAGTGTTACCTGTAAGTTTTCATCTTTAACTTTTAAATTAAATGATTCATTTAACGTAACGAGTTTATTTCGAATAGCATTAGGGCCTGCAAGCATGACTTCATAATCAAATTGCACAGCTCGTTTTGAGAAGAACCCTGCATAAAAGAGTAAAGGTTGATAAACTTTAAACCATGCAATTCTCATAGCCATTATCACATAAGCTGTTGCATGTGCTTTAGGAAACATATATTTAATTTGACTCGCAGACCATATGTACCACTCTGGTACATTATGCTTGCGCATTTCTTGCTCATAGGTGACCCAAGTTGCTTTATCTTTACTTGGCTTACCTTTTCTAACAAACTCCATAATTTCAAATGCTTTTAGTGGTTCTAGTCCAAAATCAGTTAATTGAACCATGATATCATCGCGGCATGCGATAATATCATCAAATGGAATTTTGCCATATATATCGTGGCCATTAATTAAATTTTGTGCATTTTTAAGCCAAACATCTGTTCCATGTGATAGACCAGAAATTTTAACAAGACCTGCAAATGTTTTCGGTTTGGTATCAACTAACATTTGTCTTGTAAATTGCGTACCAAATTCAGGAATCGCATAAGATGCTACATCACTCATAATCTCATGATTTTTAACACCAATAATGTCTGTTCCTGAAAAGAGTTGGTATACTTTTGGATCATCTAAAGGAATGTCTTGTGCATGTTTAAATGGGAACTTATCAGGATTTTGTTCTACATAATCCATTAAAAACTTAATCATCGTTGGATCATCATGACCTAATATATCAAGTTTTAATAAATTAGCTTCAAATGAGTGGTAATCAAAATGGGTTGTTTTCCACTCTGATTTTATATCATCTGCTGGATATTGTATCGGTGTAACATCATAAATCGTCTTTGACTTAGGGACAACAACAATACCACCAGGATGTTGTCCTGTTGAACGTTTAACACCTTCGATTTTTTTAGCTAAACGCTCAACTTGAGCGTTTCTTGCTTGTATGTTTTTATCTTCTAAATAGCCTTTGACATAACCGAATGCATTTCTTTCAGCAACCGTTTGTATTGTTCCTGCTCTAAAAGTGTGGTCTTCACCAATGAGTTCACGTACATAAGCGTGTGCTTTTGATTGATAATCACCTGAAAAATTTAGATCAATATCAGGGACTTTATCACCATCAAATCCTAAGAATGTTTCAAAGGGGATATCATGTCCATCTTTTTTAAGCTTTTTCCCGCAAATAGGACAATCTTTATCTGGTAAATCATATCCTGCTTGATAACCCTTCATTAAGCTTTGAAATGCTTTTTGTTCAGTTGTTAAGCCATATTGATGGATTTCTTCATCAGTTAAATGAAAGACTGTAAAATCACCCGATGGGCATACATAATGAGGTTTAAGCGGGTTAACTTCTGTAATGTCTAAAAGGGTTGCTACAAGTGATGAACCAACAGAACCTCTTGAACCGACTAAATAACCATCATCTAATGATTTTTTAACAAGAAGATGTGAGATATAGTAGTTAGGTGCAAACTCATTTTCTATAATGTTTTTAAGTTCTCGCGCAACGCGATCTTTTACAATAGGGTGTGGATCTTGTCCATAGATTAATTGCATCTTATCATAGACCAATCGTCTTACTTCAGTTGAAATACTTTCAATACCTAATAAGCTTGAAAAAGCATCATCAGGAAGTGAATAAAGTGATTTGGGAAATGCTTGTATTGGATGAATTAAACTATTTAACTGTTGTGTGTTTTTAACAACAATTTCGAACGCTAAATCTTTGCCTAAAAAAGACATGGCTTTTAACATCTCATCTGTTGTTAAAAAATATTGTTCTGGCATGGTGCTATACCGTTGAAGATCATGAATACCTCCTCCAACAAGTGGTGTACGGATGTAAATCTCACGATATAAAACATCACTTTTTTCGAGATAATGAACATCACCTGATGCAATGACAATCTTTTTTTCTTCTTTGGCTATACGTACAATTTTTGTTATAACAGCTTCAATAATCTCATCAGCAAGCGTTCCAAGTGAATCTTTTAAATGCTTATATGCCATCGGAGGTTGTACTTCGATATAATCATAATATGAAATAGCTTGACGGAGATCTTCATCACTGCGATTTAATGCTGCTTCAAAAACATCGCCATTTGAGCATCCACTACCAACAAGTAAGCCTTCTCTATATTTTTCAAGTACTGATTTTAATAAGCGAGGTCCTTTATAAAAGTGATCTGTTAACGAATCACTAACAAGTTTAAATAGATTTTTATATCCATCTTGTGTTTGTGTGAGGATGTTTAAATGATAAGGCATAATGTGTTTCCAAGCTTCTTTTTCATCAATGGCCTCATTGATTTCATGATAATGCTTGATTTGTTTGCTCAATAGATCAGTTAACATAAACAACCAAATTTGTGCAGTAACAAATGCGTCGTCTTCTGCACGGTGATGTTGTTCTTGTTTTACTTTAAATAATTTGGCTACAGCTTTCAAATTAAAACGCTTGAGTTGATCATTATAAAAATAACGCGCTAAATTAAGTGTATCAATGACTAAAGAATCATCAAATGTAAGATTTAGAGCTTTTGCGTTTTCCCTAATATGACCGACATCAAATAATGCGTTATGAGCAACTAAAATTGAGCCTTCAATAAACTTTAGAAATTGAGGAAGTTCATCTTCAATTAAAGGAGCATCTTGTAATAAATCATCTGTGATATCTGTTAAATCAATGGTTGCTTGTGTTAATGGTTCATCAATTTTTATAAATGTTTGGTAACGTTCTGTTATAGAACCAGATTCTATTTTTACAGCTCCAATTTCAATGATTTTATCGCGAGTCGCTGATAATCCTGTTGTTTCAATATCAAAAACAACATATTTAGCATCTTTTAATAAAATCGTCTCATCTGTTGCTGTTGTAATTTTAAAATTGGTTTCATCGACAAAATCAAGTTCGACACCATAAATAGGTTTTATGTCTTTACCTTTAGTTGCTTTATAAATATCAGGATACGCGTATAAACCATTATGATCAGTAAATGCGATGGCCTGATGGCCCCACTTAATCGCTTGATTGACATATGCTTCTACATCTGTCACACCATCCATATTGGACATTTTAGTATGCAAATGAAACTCGATGCGTTTATCTTTAGCTTTATCTAAACGTTCTTCTTTTTTTGATTTTTGAATAAAATTGATTGCTTTGGCTTTAATAACAACATCTTTTTGGAATGTATCATAATCAGCATCACCTTCAACAGAAATTAAATCCCCTTCTTGAAGTGAATTACCTAGTTCTTTATCTCGTTCTGATGTTAAAAAGCGTTTGACATAAATAGCGTCTTCTTGATCCCCTATGACAAACGATAATAAAATTGAATTGGTGAGTTGTTTCATATCAATTTTGGTTATTGTTCCTTCGACTAAGAAGTATGTATCACCTTTTTCATTTCGGTATTGATCAAGTCGATATTGATCAATTGGAATTTCTTTAATTGGCACAGCTTTAGCATCACTTTTCTTTGAAAATGTGCGCTTTGTTTGCTGTGGCGTTTTCATTGATTTTTTAATATATTCTGTTTTTTGTTTCATCACGTGCTCTTGATCGCTAATGGATTTTTCTATCAGTTTAGACGTAGGTACTAAATCTTTTGAAATCTCAAGCTCACATGTATAATTTAATCCAAATTTTTTAAATTGACGATCAACATCTGGTAAATGTTGAGATAAATGAAGTGAATCCTCATCGATTTGAATTTTGATTTTATTGTTTTCACACCTTGCTTTAAAATTCTTTAGCACTAAATAACTTGCTTTTTGTTTAGCTAGTTCAAATATAATATATTCATAATAAGCAACCGCATGTTTTGCTTCTGCTTTTGTACTCTCATAAGAAAAGGCCACATCAATTGCTAATACAACTTTAGGAACTAAAAAATACGTCTTAATTTGCTCAACAAATGGTAAAAGAATCTCTGGTTCAATGACTTCAGAGAGCATGATTTCAAAAATCCATTTTTTTTGTTTCATGTCAATTAAAAGGTTTTTTAGTTTGGCTTCATTCAATATAGATGATGTAAATTTTGATTGTTCTAAAAATAAATCGAATTTGTCCTTTTGCACTATTTACCTCCCAATTCAACGATTTTCATGGATCGATAAGCCCATAAATGATAGATATAACCTGCAAAGAATGTGAAAAACCCTAAATTTGTGCTAAATAGTGTCGTAATAAACTCTAAGAAAATAACAATTGTCGTTAAATAGACAGACAACTTTAGACGATATTTGATGGGCAAATTAGCTTTCGTAATAAAAAACATCGATAGTAATGCTAACATCAAAATATAAAATAAATAGTCAAATAATCCTAAAAAATAGGTAGCCATGAAATTCATCACACCTACAACGCTTTGTTGATCAATAAATCTTCTTAATGCAAAAGCGAGTTCTTTTATGTCTTCTTGATCGAGTGATGAAAAATCATGATTAAGCAACTCAAGCTCTTCGTATGTGATGCGATTGACTTCCATATTGGTCATCACCATAACTATTGCATCTTCTTCGAATAAAATGTTGATGGCTGTTTGTGATATTTCGTCTCTACCTACGGCTAAATTCAAGTAATCATAAGATGCTGAAATTGTTTCATTTGCAAAGAGTACGCCATCAACAATTTCTATATCTTCACTTCTAAAATGGGTTTGAACAGTAGAAATTAAACGTTGATAATCGTCATTTGTCATACCTGACGAAACAAATGATCTTAAAATGAATGGTAACGTAAGTAAAAAAGGTACAAGTAATATGTAGCCTATGATTCTCCACCATGAATCTTTCATATAAAGTATTGTTTGTGGAGGATGTGTGATGCTTGCTTTAAACCTTTTGAACATGTCGTCAACTCCTTGGCTATTATTATAACATAATAATGATTATGTGTTAAAATGTATGTGGTGAAAATAAGATGAATTTAATGAACCATGAAAAGCATTATAATACGTTAAATAATTACTACTTACAAAAATATCAAAAAAAGGTTTTTAAAATCGCTTTAAATGGTGGTTTTACTTGTCCTAACATCGATGGCACCGTTGCAAGCGGCGGTTGCACTTTTTGTTCATATATGGGTAGTGGTGATTTTGCAGGTTATAAATTGGATTCACTTAAAGTTCAATTTGAAAAACAAAAAGAGATGATGCATCAAAAATGGGAAGATGGTCTATATATTGTTTACTTCCAAGCAAATACGAACACCCACGCTCCACTAGCAAGATTAAAAGACCTTTTTGAAGAAGCGATACAACTAGATCCAAATATTGTCATGATTTCAATAGCAACAAGACCAGATGTTTTACCTGATGATGTTATCGAGTATTTATCTGATTTAAATCAAAGGATACCTGTTCAAATTGAACTTGGTTTACAAACCATTCATCAAACAACGTCTGATTTGATTAATCGAGCACATGATCTTGCGTGTTTTGATGATGCCGTTAGACGTTTAAGAGAAAAAAAGATTGAAGTTGTTGTTCATATTATTAACGGTCTTCCACATGAAACAAAAGAAATGATGATTGATACAGTTAAACATATCAATAGCCTTGATATTCAAGGCATTAAAATTCATATGCTCCATCTCATGGAAAAAACAAAAATGGGGTATCAATATAAAAAAAATCCTTGGGATTTGTTAACTTTAGAGGATTATGTTGATGTTACCGTAGATCAACTATTGTGGCTTAGAAAAGATATTATTATTCACCGTTTAACTGGAGATGCTCCTTTAAAGATGCTGATTGCACCTAATTGGACAAAAAAGAAATTTATTGTAACGAATGAAATCGATAAAAAACTTAGAAAGCTTAAACTTTTTCAAGGTGATTATTATGAAAAACAATCAAATACATGAAATTTCTCATTTATTCATGAATCATTATATAAAATCTCATGAAATCGTCATTGATATGACTATGGGTAATGGATTGGATACACTTCATTTATCAAAGCTTGCGAAACATGTTTATGCGTTTGATATTCAAGAAAAAGCGTTAGTTGAAACTAAAAAGGTACTTGAATTAAACCAGATAAAAAATGTGACACTCATTAAGGATTCACATGCCAATTTTTTAACTTATGTCAAAGATTTTCATTATGTTGTCTTTAATTTGGGATATCTACCTAAAGGTGATAAAAACATAACAACAACAAAAGAGGATACGATTAAAGCATTAGATCTTGTTTTAAATCGACTTCCCAAACTAGGATGTGTTCAACTGATGGTTTATCGTGGTCATCCAAATGGTATGGAAGAAGCGAGTGAACTCGATAATTATTTAAAAACACTTTCTAAACATGATTTTAAGATTGTAATCACTTCACTACCCTATCAGGACAACTCCCCCCCTTATATCATATGGATTCAAAAAATCAAAAAAGACGGAAAATGAATCCGTCTTTTTCTTTAAACAACCATAAGGGGGATTATGGTCGATTAGGATTACCACCTTGACGTTGGTATTCCTTTATCGCTTCTTCAATTTCAGCTTTTCGTTCTTGGATTTCGTTACGATAAGATTCTATACGATCACGATATTCTTGAACTCTCATTTGATTTCTCATTTTAAGTTCTTCATTAATTGATTGATTTTGTTCAATAAATGATTCTCTTATGACTGTCATTTCAGCATGCATTTCTGCTTTAAGTCCTTCAAGTTCTAGTAAAAGTCCTTCAAGTTCTAAAGTATATGCTTCAATGTCGCCTTCACCTAGTTCTATTAAATCTTCTAACGCTTCAATTTGGGCTTCTAAATCTTCAATTTGTGGATGATAAACCTCAAAGATTGCTTCTTTTGCTGTATGGAATTCTTCTCTAATTTCAAATCTAATGTCACGATGATTTTCTCTAGTTGTTTTAATAATTGACATCAATTCTTCTTGAGTTAACAACAATGCATCTTCTAATGTTAATGTATCGTCCATTTCAATTGCAGATTTTGCTAATCTTAAGAAGCCTGGTGTTACACCATATAAAGATGCTTCAGCAACAAAATCAGGAACGAATTCTTTATCTTTAGCTCTACCCATGATTGCCCGTTCTTGAAAACCTTCATTAACAGTTTCTTTAACTCGATTTTGAATTCTATCTTTTATCTCTTGATTAATCGAGATGGTATCAATTGAAATTGTTGTTTCTAAACTTTCTGGATCAATAAATCCTAAATTAATGGCTTCATCTAGAATTAACCCAATAGCTTCTTCTAATGTTAGTCCTACAAGTTCTAAATTAACAAGTAAGAGTTCACCATCTTCATTGAGTGGATTTGCATAAATGACTTTTTCTTTTGGTGTTACAATGAGCTCAATCGAAGGGTTTATATCTATCGTTACATATGCATCTTCTGCAGCTGATACCTCATTGCAAGCTGCTAATATAAAACCTAATCCTAAAATAGTGAATAAAGCAAATACAAATTTTAAATTTTTCATATATTAAATCCTCCTTTACACTCTATATACAAACAAAAACCCCAAATTATTGGGATTTTGTTGTTTTTTTTAAAATGGTCGATTTCCATGATCATCACCCGGATGATCTCCACCATGAAATGGATGGTTAGGTCTTTCTCTTTCTACAAAAGATGGCATGCCACCTCGTGGTCTAATTTCTATTTGATATTTACCTTGAGCGTTTGGCGTAATGATAAGTTTACCTTCTTGATTTTCAGATTGATCGTTTCTTGCTATGAAATATAGAGCGTTAACTAGACTATTTTGCTCATCAATTGAAAATGTGTAAGTTCCTGTTGTATGATTTTGTTTAAAACTAACTAATACATTAGGATTACTTGATTGGTTATTTCTAATCATTTCAAACACGATGTTTAGTGTTTGATCTTGAAAGTGACTAAATTCATAAACATATACTGAATCCTTCATTTGGTAATTAACGTGAATCATTTGATTTTCATAGCTTAGCTCAAATTGTAGTTGATTGGACTTTCCATGTATCGTCTGAGCACTGAAGGTAAATATCTCTTGATCATAATCAATTATACCTAAATATTCATATTGGTTATTTTTGACTTTTATTTCATTGTAAGACATCTGAATAGTTATGGTTTCGCCTAATAAGTCTTCAAGTTCAAATGAAAGCGTTGTTTGATAACTGTCATGTTCATAAGATTTTTGAATGACAAATGGTTTTAATAAACGTTCTGATAGGTGTGCAAATTTTAATACACCATCTAATTGATCCTCAACTGTATAATTTAATGATTCAATCATAGAAAGGTTTTGGATTTCATTGAAGCTAAGTTCATCCATTTGGTAATCCAAATAATTAAGTGAAGTAATGGCAGAATCAACTAAGACATCATCTTTGTCTTCAAATGCATACATGGATGTTTTCGGTTGAAATAAGAAGAGCGCTACTAGAATACCTGTTAATGTGACTAAAGATAGTTGAAAGATGGGGCGCAACATAAAACTTCTTTTTTTGGGCGCATGATAAACATAAGGAAGTCGATTCGCTTTTTCTATAATTTCTTTTGAAAAATCTTTCACTTCAACTTCTTTTGCTTTATCTTTAATGAATTGGATGAGTTCTTTTTTCTTCACATCACTTCACCTACCTTTCCTTTAAGTTTTTTAATAGCTTTTTGATAAATCCATAAAACAGTACCTAAGGGCTTGTCAACAATATCTGATATTTCTCTAAATGTTAAATCATTGATGACATGCAAAACGACTATTTCTCTTTCTTTTTGATTTAATAGATCAAGTATTTTATAAATGTCTTCTTGATCCTTTTTTTCTTCTTCAGCAGGAATCATTTCTATGATTTCTTCTGAAGTGACTTCTTTTTTACGTCTATTGTAAGTATTGATTGCTAGGTTTCTTCCGATTTGTGATAAATATGCAATGACGTTAGAGCCTGGTTTGTATTGATCGATTTTTTCAAGGAACTTCATGTATGTATCTTGAAGTAAGTCTTCAGCAAGCATTTGATCTTTAATGATTGAAATGATGGCATAAAAAACTTGATTTTTTGTCAAGTTATAAAATTCATCAAAAGACTGATATTTCTTTGTTTTAAACTCTCTAATCATATCATCTATCGATCTCATAACATTCCCCTTACATCTTATATACAAATAAAGCAAGCATTTTATTGGTTTAATATTATTTTACATCTAAAAAGAAAAAAGCATCTCTGTGGAGATGCCTAAAGATTAGTTAGCTACAATATTAACAAGTTTATTCGGAATAACAACAACTTTTCTAATGGTTAGTCCTTCTAAGTGTTTGCTGACGTTTTGATGTCTTAGTGCAAGTTCTTTCAATGTTTCTTGATCTAAATTGTTTTTAACATGCATTCTTGCACGTAGTTTACCATTAACTTGAACAACTACTTCGATTTCATCTAACACTAAATACGCTTCATTAAAAATCGGCCAATCACTATAAATAAGTTCTTCGTGTTGTTTTAAAATTTCTTTATTTAACTCTTCAGTGATGTGTGGACAAATCGGATTAAGCAGTTTTAAGAAGCCTCTAGCTTGTTCTTTTGAAAGTGTTTGTAGTTTGTAAACCTCATTAACAAAAATCATCATTTGACTAATAGCTGTGTTAAAACCTAATGTTTCATAGTCCTCAGTAACTTTTTTAATGGTTTGATGATAAACATAGCGAAGTTCTAAAACTTCGTCTTTGATGATTGGAAATTCAAACATTCTCCAAACACGATCAAGAAATTTCTTTGCACCATTAAGTGATTCTGTTGACCATGGTTTTTCAGCCTCTAGTGGCCCCATGAACATTTCATATAAACGGAGAGAATCTGCACCATGTGATTCAAAAATATCATCAGGATTAATCACATTGCCTTT
>OBJA01001263.1_pt1 | contig 18028 bp, 11 predicted proteins | sample 1519751 | NCBI WGS metagenome assembly OBJA01 (sample SAMEA3881238, study PRJEB22517) | soil metagenome | biome: lake sediment; feature: soda lake sediment; material: sediment, water from around vicinity | place: India | collected 2013-12-23 | depth 3 m | reverse complement strand
AGTTGATAGAATTAAACAAAAAAAACATCATTTTTCGCCGTATCTTGGATTAGCACAGTTTACGGCTACCATAGATTTTGTTGATGTAGCAGAGGCAATAGAATTTGAAAATAAAAGTAATGATTATGTGGATATTATTTCTGTGGTTAATTTATCGAAAATAGCTGCGGAACAGCCAATTGAGTTTGATTACAGTGCAATGTATTCGGCTAACAATATGCCAATTGAGATGAATAAAAACCGCGAAGTTCAAGAATATTCAGAAGTATTAATTGAGAAGAGCGGTTTGTCCATAAAAGCTAAAGCCACAAAATATTACAAAATTGAAAATTATGGCAACATTTTGTTTTTATGAAAGAAGAATTATTATCACATCCTGACAAACTGTTGTATAATCACTTACTCGAAGTAGCTGAGATTGCGACTTCCACTATTGAAGGAAAATATCTGAACTTTATCCTTGATTCAAATACTGAAGTTAATATTAATGAGTTTGTTTCAGAATTAATTTATCTGTCAGGTGCATTCCACGATATTGGTAAAGCTACATGCTATTTTCAAACTTACATTAGAAATCCCGAAAAAGAGCATGATAAAAGAAAAAGTCATGCTCTTTTATCTGCACTTTTCGTGTACTTCGTTACAACGCAATATTGTATTTCTAAGAACATAAAAAATGAATTAACACAATTGCTGTCAGTTTTCGCATTTTCTGCTGTAAAAAGGCATCATGGAAAACTTGAAAACCTTATTGCTGAAGTTTTAATTGATGAGGATTCGCAAAGTTTGCTTAAAGATCAAGTTAATAGTATTGATGAGACTAAAATCGCAGAAATTATTGACAAATTATTAAAAGATTTTTCTTATCAAACTAAATGGTCTGATTTCAAAGAATTTATTTTGAACGACAGCTATGACAATGTTTTTGATGATTTTTCTTTTGATTTTTTACAAGGAAATTATCAAAATTTTAAGCATAAGGATAAGATTGAACTGTTCTACATTCATCAGTTGATTTATTCTTCTCTATTATATGCTGATAAAAACGATGTAATATTATCGAGACAGCAAAGTCATCTAAATCAGAGTAATGTAATCCAAAAAATTGCAGATTATCGAGTTTATAAAAATTTTGATAAGCCTATAAAAGAAATCGATAAATTAAAGAATGAAGCCTTTTATGCTTCTGTCTTAAATTTAGAAACGGTTTTTGATAAAACAAACCATATTTATTCTGTTACTTTACCAACTGGCTTAGGAAAAACTATTACAGCATTTAATTTAGCAGATAAGCTAAGAAAATTAGCTGGTTTTCAAAAATCAAAAATCATTGTTAATATTCCTTTTACCTCAATTATAGATCAGAACTTTGAAGTATATGAAGAAATACTAAGATCGAAAAGTACTGATGTAATTTTAAAGCATCACCATCTTTCAGAACCTGTTTATAAAATAAATGAAAATATTTCTGATTATTATCAAAGTAAATTTCTAATTGAAACATGGCAATCAGATATTGTTGTTACGACTTTTGTTCAATTACTAGAGACTCTTTTTTCTGTTGACAAAGCAAAACTCATGAAATTTGCACACCTTTCTAACTGTGTAATTTTACTTGACGAAATCCAAACAATACCATATGAATTCTGGGGAACTATTCGTGAAGCATTCAAGGTAATTGGAGAAACTTTTAACATTTACTTCATACTTATTTCTGCAACACAACCTTTGATTTTTACACCTAACAAGGATATTGTTGAATTAATCCCTAATTACAAAAAGTACTTTGATTTTTTCAATAGAACTAAATTATTTATCGAAGGTAAAATAAGTATTGAAGCATTTAAGAGTAAAGTCTGCAATTACATAAAAGACAACCCGCAACATGATGTGCTAATAATACTAAACACAAAAAATGCTGCACTTGAAACATTTGAGTCTGTGTGCGAAGAAATAAATACTGAGAGCCTTGACATATATTTCTTAACAACTTTAATAACTCCTTCAGAAAGAAAAGAGATAATAAAAAGGATAAAAACAAAATCGTCTAGGCAAAAAATAGTAGTTTCTACTCAATTGGTTGAGGCCGGTGTAGATATTTCTGTTAATACAGTTTTTCGCCAATTGTCACCAATTGATTCAATTATTCAGGCAGCAGGACGTGCAAATAGATATAATGAAAAGGAAAACATATCAGAAGTATATGTTTATGATATTGAAGAATATCGGAAATCAAGCAATTTCGTTTATGGTAATGATCTTTTAATTAAAACAGAAAATGTTTTAAAAAACTATAGAGAAATTGAAGAAAAAAACTATATCAGATTGATTGAAGATTATTTTGTTGAAGTCAGGAAACAATCAGATAACACTAGTCAACCATTATTGAACGCAATTAAAAACTTAGATTTTGGTAAAGTTGATTTTGAATTAATCGAAAATAGAAAAACTGAGAGTGTTTTCATTCAATTGAATGAAAACGCAAAGGATATTTGGAAAGAATATTTAAAAATATGTAGCACTCCAAATTTAAAACCTTGGGAACGTGATGAACTATTTAGTAAAATCAAAACTAATTTTTACGATTATGTGATTAATGTGCCTATCCCAAAAGGAAAAGACACTATCGAATTTGATTCTGAAAAAACAAATCATTTTTATCTCTCTGAATTTAATAATCCAAGTAGTAGCTATAATTATTCTTCAACTGACTTTTCAAAAAACAAAGGATATGTTCCTCGCGTAATAAATACAGTGATAATCTAAAACCACGCCACCATGCCTAACACTTACACACAAATGTACCTTCAATTAGTTTTTGCAGTTAAAGGGCGGCAAAGTTTACTAAGAGATAGTTTTCGAGAAGAACTGCACAAGTACATGACCGGAATTATAACAAAACGCAAACAAAAACTTCTGGCAATCAATAGTGTCCAAGACCATATACATATCTTTGTGGGTTTTGGTACAACTATTACAGTTGCCGATTTAGTTCATGATGTTAAAATTGCTTCGTCCAAATTTATTGATAATAATAAATGGTTATCCGGGAAGTTTAACTGGCAGGATGGTTACGGAGCGTTTTCGTATTCACGTTCGCATATTGACAATGTGATTAAGTACATAAAACATCAGCAGGAACACCATAAAAAGAAAACTTTTAAGGAAGAATATATTAAGTTTCTAAAACAGTTTGCAGTTGATTATAATGAGAAATATCTGTTTGAATGGATTGAAGACTAAAACTTTTTCAATTTATCACAATTTATGTTCTTTGATCTTATTGTTTAACAGGAAACCACTACGTGGTTAAAGGTCTATCTTTATCTTTTGTTGTATTACAAACAAGAAACGCCTCTGGCGTAGTACTTAAGAGACATTGCACGAAAATGTTAAAAAAGCCTTAAACGCATTATTACCAAAAGTCCGTTAGGACTTGCCTGTTTGTTAAGAAAAAAGCAAACCGGTCAATACTTTAAGTCCGTAGGACTTTCCTGTTAAAACAAAGTTGACAACTATTAAAAAATAAAATATGAAAATACAAACAACAACAATTAAGTTCCCGGAACTTGAGTTAAAGACCCGCGATGCACATAAGTTAAGAGGATTTTTCGGAAATCTTTTTAAAGAAAAATCTGAGCTTCTTCACAATCATTTTGAGGACGGAACCTTACGATATAATTATCCTTTAGTACAATACAAGGTTATCGAGAATATTCCATTTTTAGTTGGGATTAACCAAGGAGCAGAATTATTGGTAAATCTATTTTTGAAAATCAACCATATAAATATTGATGGAAATCATTATGTTATAAACTCAAAAAATATTACAACTTCTAATATTGAATTTGATGATTTTGCTACGCTAAAAGAATATAAATTTGCAACTTTATGGATGGCTCTCAACCAGAAAAATCACAAAAAATACGAAGTTATTAGTCAAGAAGAAAAGGAACAATTCCTGAATAAAACATTACAAAACAATATTCTAAGTTTTTTTAAGGGGGTTGACGTTTTTGTAAAAGAAAATATCATGGTAATGGGGAAGTTTTCAGAGAAGAATACAAAATTTAAAGAGAAAGAAATGATTGCTTTTTCTGGAAGCTTTGTAACTAATGCATTATTGCCTGAATATATAGGAGTTGGCAAATCGGTCTCAAGAGGTTTTGGAACGGTAATTCATAAAAAATAAAACCAATGCAATTACATATTAATACATATGGAGCTTATGTTCACATTAAAGATCAAATGTTTGAAATACGTTTAAAGAAAGATGATGAGATTATTAAACATCATTTTTCTGCGAAAAAAGTTAAGAGCATTATTTTAAGTGAAAGTACAGCATTAAGTTCAGCAGCAGTTAAGCTTGCTGTTACCAATAATATCGATATTTTGTTTCTTGAAAATAATGGACGACCAATTGGTAGAGTGTGGCATAGTAAACTTGGGAGTACATCAAAAATTAGGAAAGCTCAACTTATTGCTAGTTTAGATAAAAATGGTCTTGATTTCATAAAAAACCAAATAGTATCTAAAATTGAAAGTAATATTGATTTTTTGCAACGAATAAAAAAGCATCGAATTCAGCATCATGAATATCTTGATGAAAAAATAAAAAAAATAGAGACTTTATCTATATCTATAAGCCTAATCGAAGCAGAATCAATACAATTTGTAGCTGAAACTATAAGAGGAATTGAAGGTACTGCCGGTAGACTTTTTTATGAAACTATTAGCTATCTTTTACCAAAAGATAATCAATTTCAAACAAGAAGTTCTCGACCTGCAAAAGACCAATTTAATGCTTTTTTAAATTATGCCTTCGGTGTTTTATATGGTAAGGTTGAAAAATCTTTGATTATTGCAGGGTTAGATCCTTATTTAGGATATTTGCATAGGGATGATTATAATCAATTAAGTTTTGTTTTTGACTTTATTGAACCTTATCGCATTTACGCAATAGAAGTTGTTTTCAAGTTGTTCTCAGGTAAAAAAATAAACAAATCTCACACGGATATTATTACAAATGGAGTTTCTCTAAACTCTGAGGGGAAACAAGTTTTAATTGAAGCTTTTAATAAGTATATGGATACAGACACTATTAGATATAGAGGAAGAAATCAAACCAGAACAAATGCGATACAATTTGATGCTCATACTTATGCTAATAGTTTAATTAAAAATAAATCTAGTTTCGAAAATAAAATTGAACTATGATAATTTGGGTATTATATGATATAAAAGAAGATAAGCCTCGCACTAAAATTTCAAAATTGTGTTTGCAAGCAGGTTTATATAGAGTTCAATATTCTGTCTTTATTGGAAGTATTAACGAATCCGAAAAAGATGAGTTGCAATTAAGCATAGAAGAACTAATTGATGAAACTACAGATTCAGTTTACATTTTTCCAATGAATAAATCAGAATTACAGCAATGTGCTTTATTAGGACAAGCTTTTGATAAAAAGTTGGTAACAGACAAAGTCCACGCTTTATTTATATAAATATTTATGACTCTAACACCATCACATATAATAGAGTATTTATATTGTCCAAGATATACATATTTTGAATATGTTTTATGTATTCCACAGTACGAAGAAAAATATTATAAAGTAACTAAAGGTCGCTTAGTGCATGAGCAAAAGGCAAGACAAAATACTGAATATCTCAGGCGTAAAATTGGAGCAAAAGCCAAGAGTGTCAATCAATATTTATGTAATGATTATCTACGTGGAGAGGTTGACGAGGTATTAGAATTAAATAATGGTGAGATGGCTCCCTTAGATTATAAATTTGCTGAATATAAAGATAGAGTTTATGATACTTACAAAACACAATTAATTTGTTATGCTGTATTGATTGAACATAATTATAATGCAACCGTAAATAAAGGATTTCTTGTTTATACGCGAAGTAAGAATAGATTAATTGAAATAGCTATTTGTGATTTAGACAAAAAGAAAATTTTATCTGTTAGAGATGCAATTCATGAAATTTTAGAAAAAAATTATTACCCTAAAGCAACGAAATATAAAAAAAGATGTTTAATTTGCACATATAAAAATATTTGTCTTTGTTAGAAAAGTTTCCAGATACAAATTTATTTTAGAACTCTACCAAACTAAGGCTATAAAATTAATAATAAGATAGTTATCAATGCGGAAAGAAAGTAAAAAATATTAAAAAAGTTCTTTGACGTATTTAAAAGAAAGAATTTTAAGGGATTTAGATTACTATATAATAATTTAATTATAAAGATGTTACATAAATGGAGAGATTTTAACAGCAATTCCATTAAAACAAGGATTGAAACATTAAAAAGGTTGGTAATTTTGCAGCTACAACATTACATTTTAACAGCAATTCCATTAAAACAAGGATTGAAACTTTGCCGAGAAAACCGCTACTTTCACAAAATGAGTAATTTTAACAGCAATTCCATTAAAACAAGGATTGAAACGTATTATATTCTCCGGCGCGCGTTTTGCCCTGATAATATTTTAACAGCAATTCCATTAAAACAAGGATTGAAACATCATCGCTTCATCCTCTGCCAAAAATGAAAATCAAAATTTTAACAGCAATTCCATTAAAACAAGGATTGAAACTAATCGCTCTACGCTCCAAAAAAGTGGGTGTATTATATTTTAACAGCAATTCCATTAAAACAAGGATTGAAACTAATAGTCGGGATTACAGTGACGGAATCCCATTGTTATTTTAACAGCAATTCCATTAAAACAAGGATTGAAACTCATAATAAGGATGACATGGAAAGGGACACATCACATATTTTAACAGCAATTCCATTAAAACAAGGATTGAAACTCATAATTTCCACATTAAATTAAACATAAAAAAAGCATTTTAACAGCAATTCCATTAAAACAAGGATTGAAACATTCCAAAAAGGGCAAAAGCATACTCGCCCATCCTCATTTTAACAGCAATTCCATTAAAACAAGGATTGAAACCGGGAACAAGTTAATGGACGAATCCATCCATCATTTATTTTAACAGCAATTCCATTAAAACAAGGATTGAAACTCTTTTACGTATATGAATTTACGTCCCCATATAAAAATTTTAACAGCAATTCCATTAAAACAAGGATTGAAACTTTTTTAAGGTAGCATAAAATTTTGATGGTATTCTTATTTTAACAGCAATTCCATTAAAACAAGGATTGAAACGATAATATTATCAATACTGGAGCAGCAGTGTTAATAATTTTAACAGCAATTCCATTAAAACAAGGATTGAAACGAAGTTTTGATACTTCATTGGTTGTGATAATTATATTATTTTAACAGCAATTCCATTAAAACAAGGATTGAAACAACAATGCTTAACCCGACAAAGCTCTGATTTTATACCATTTTAACAGCAATTCCATTAAAACAAGGATTGAAACTCTAGACGTTACCGCTATGGGTCAAAGCATTTTCAGAATTTTAACAGCAATTCCATTAAAACAAGGATTGAAACGCGTATAGCTCTTGTGTTTTGATTATTGTTTGAATAAGATTTTAACAGCAATTCCATTAAAACAAGGATTGAAACATTTATACTGCCAAATATTTTTGAAGAAAAAAAAAATTTTAACAGCAATTCCATTAAAACAAGGATTGAAACCTAACTTGACTACATTTGTAGCTTTATTTACAAAATTATTTTAACAGCAATTCCATTAAAACAAGGATTGAAACTACAGGTTTGTGTTAGAATCATAAACAAGTTCGTGCCATTTTAACAGCAATTCCATTAAAACAAGGATTGAAACATCTGCATAATCTATAACCATTTCATCGTTTTCAAAATTTTAACAGCAATTCCATTAAAACAAGGATTGAAACCACTAGGTGATATGGTAGCCAGACGCGAAGCTCTTAAATTTTAACAGCAATTCCATTAAAACAAGGATTGAAACGTGGTTAATTGCAACGTTGTAGCTCGCATCAGCTTTATTTTAACAGCAATTCCATTAAAACAAGGATTGAAACTTATTGAGACACCAGCAATGAAACTAATAAAATTATATTTTAACAGCAATTCCATTAAAACAAGGATTGAAACAAAAGATGTAATTCAAGTCACTTTCATCAAGTGGGTATTTTAACAGCAATTCCATTAAAACAAGGATTGAAACTAAAAAAAACTAAACTATGAAATCACAAGAAAATAAATTTTAACAGCAATTCCATTAAAACAAGGATTGAAACTTGGATATTTGGTAATATTCTTTTAAGTTTGCAAATCATTTTAACAGCAATTCCATTAAAACAAGGATTGAAACTAGAAGCTTTAAACCAGTCACGGAAATCTGTAAGAGAATTTTAACAGCAATTCCATTAAAACAAGGATTGAAACACCGATATTCCACAATGGCACTCGGAGCAACGGCTTATTTTAACAGCAATTCCATTAAAACAAGGATTGAAACGTAGGATGTGATTTTTGTCTCGACTGTCGTTGGATAATTTTAACAGCAATTCCATTAAAACAAGGATTGAAACGAATTATTTCTTCGTCTGACATTAGCTTTTTGAAATTATTTTAACAGCAATTCCATTAAAACAAGGATTGAAACATTATAGATGATGAGTTTGGAGGAAAATCTAAACGAGATTTTAACAGCAATTCCATTAAAACAAGGATTGAAACTCCGATGTATGATTGGCGTACTGAAGATATCTGGAAATTTTAACAGCAATTCCATTAAAACAAGGATTGAAACGTGTTGTTTGCTGTGTAAGGTTTATAAAATTTGAGATATTTTAACAGCAATTCCATTAAAACAAGGATTGAAACATAATCTGTTCGCCCGGATAAGTTTTTTTAGTGGGTATTTTAACAGCAATTCCATTAAAACAAGGATTGAAACCAACAAAAAGAAACCGCCGAAAACAGCCTTAACACTATTTTAACAGCAATTCCATTAAAACAAGGATTGAAACCCGAACCCGCGTCCAGCTATAATATATTCATTTTTATTTTAACAGCAATTCCATTAAAACAAGGATTGAAACTTCAGCTCTCGAAGATACTATACACAGCTATCCAAATATTTTAACAGCAATTCCATTAAAACAAGGATTGAAACTCATTAGTAAGGTTTTTATTTTGCAGAGCTTTTTTTATTTTAACAGCAATTCCATTAAAACAAGGATTGAAACTTGTTTTTGGTGCTGATGATACCATGTACCCAAACAATTTTAACAGCAATTCCATTAAAACAAGGATTGAAACCAGAGGTCGGTTCTGTTGGCGTTCTTAGGAGCTTCTATTTTAACAGCAATTCCATTAAAACAAGGATTGAAACTATATATATCATATAATCTTGCTGTTTTGTGGGTTATATTTTAACAGCAATTCCATTAAAACAAGGATTGAAACGGTGTCTTAAATCGTCCACCAACTTTTGAGTTGCTTATTTTAACAGCAATTCCATTAAAACAAGGATTGAAACAAAGAATGTGAAAATGTATTAGTTGAAAAAATTCATAATTTTAACAGCAATTCCATTAAAACAAGGATTGAAACGAAGCAAGGATTGAACGGCATTATGCTGATTCATTAAATTTTAACAGCAATTCCATTAAAACAAGGATTGAAACACATCTGTATGTACTACATTTTCATTTTGCCATTTCATTTTAACAGCAATTCCATTAAAACAAGGATTGAAACTTTACAATAACATAACAATTATTGTTTTTATATCCTATTTTAACAGCAATTCCATTAAAACAAGGATTGAAACTTGTTACATTAAATTCTTTCTCACAGCCTCCGCAGGATTTTAACAGCAATTCCATTAAAACAAGGATTGAAACTAAATAGTTTTTCAGTATTATTTTTTATAGACACAATTTTAACAGCAATTCCATTAAAACAAGGATTGAAACTCTTCATGGACTGTTATCTCTACATGATAGGTTTTGTATTTTAACAGCAATTCCATTAAAACAAGGATTGAAACAGAGTAATTATCAAAGAGATTGAAGTGCATGTCAATATTTTAACAGCAATTCCATTAAAACAAGGATTGAAACATATCAATCAAAGTTCCAACACAACCTCCTTGACTTATTTTAACAGCAATTCCATTAAAACAAGGATTGAAACCTCCTAACAGGCATATCTCCACCTTGTCCCCACAAATATTTTAACAGCAATTCCATTAAAACAAGGATTGAAACTTCAGTGTATTTTTTGCCGGTTGTTTTGTTTTGTTTATTTTAACAGCAATTCCATTAAAACAAGGATTGAAACTCAATATAATAGTTGATATATATCAATGATTTTAGATTTTAACAGCAATTCCATTAAAACAAGGATTGAAACTCGGAAAAAAACCACCCGAAAATATGGGTTTCAAAAAATTTTAACAGCAATTCCATTAAAACAAGGATTGAAACCGATTTGGATGATGATAAGCTTTTGCAAATATATAAAATTTTAACAGCAATTCCATTAAAACAAGGATTGAAACTCCGAAACATGAAAAGAGACCTACCTCCTCTAATATTATTTTAACAGCAATTCCATTAAAACAAGGATTGAAACTTCCTGATTCTAAACCTATCCCAGAATAATGAAAAGTATTTTAACAGCAATTCCATTAAAACAAGGATTGAAACGCAATTGCCGGATGTAATTCTGAGCCAACCATAACTATTTTAACAGCAATTCCATTAAAACAAGGATTGAAACTTCTACAAATCCACATCTAAAAACTAAAACAATAAAATTTTAACAGCAATTCCATTAAAACAAGGATTGAAACTACCAGAGCTTTGTTATTTCAGTCCTTTCCATTATAATTTTAACAGCAATTCCATTAAAACAAGGATTGAAACATGTTATAGTGTGGCCGACCTTAAATTCGTATGCATATTTTAACAGCAATTCCATTAAAACAAGGATTGAAACAAGGTAAATGTAATGTCAAATAAATCATTAATTAGCATTTTAACAGCAATTCCATTAAAACAAGGATTGAAACTATTATTCGAAAATATTTTAAAATAACAATTAAAACAATTTTAACAGCAATTCCATTAAAACAAGGATTGAAACACGCATACGGTTTCTCGTTTGCAATTACTTCCGGTTATTTTAACAGCAATTCCATTAAAACAAGGATTGAAACTATCTGTAATAACGTTTGTTTGAGTTGTATTATCAAATTTTAACAGCAATTCCATTAAAACAAGGATTGAAACCGATAAGTTTTGTTTTTGATTAACATTTGCAGATTTATTTTAACAGCAATTCCATTAAAACAAGGATTGAAACTCTCTAGCATCTATCTCATATGGTTTAATAGATTTTTATTTTAACAGCAATTCCATTAAAACAAGGATTGAAACACCAATGCCGATGACAATATTACACTTAAATTTAATATTTTAACAGCAATTCCATTAAAACAAGGATTGAAACAAGGTAGATTTTCATCAGAACCACCATGAGTAGCCGTATTTTAACAGCAATTCCATTAAAACAAGGATTGAAACTTATCTGAAATTGAGGAGAATAATCAAATCAAAAAATTTTAACAGCAATTCCATTAAAACAAGGATTGAAACAAAAGGTGGGTTTATCTGTCATACCTTTGTTTGCTATTTTAACAGCAATTCCATTAAAACAAGGATTGAAACTCATTGTATCTATATCAACTATAGTGCCCCTGGTTATATTTTAACAGCAATTCCATTAAAACAAGGATTGAAACATATATCTCGTTCAGGATTAAAGGGTCTTATCGAAGATTTTAACAGCAATTCCATTAAAACAAGGATTGAAACGTACGATTTTCAGCCTTTTTAGGCGATTTTTTTTCAATTTTAACAGCAATTCCATTAAAACAAGGATTGAAACCGTAGACTGTATATCATGCTGTAAATATAGTAATATATTTTAACAGCAATTCCATTAAAACAAGGATTGAAACTTCCATATTTTCCCAACCTTACTAAATTTGTGTTGTATTTTAACAGCAATTCCATTAAAACAAGGATTGAAACTAGTTGTCTCCGTATGTGAGTAATCTTGTACCAACCATTTTAACAGCAATTCCATTAAAACAAGGATTGAAACTCTCCACTAAACAACGACTCAATATAAATATCATTGTATTTTAACAGCAATTCCATTAAAACAAGGATTGAAACATCGCTGCAAATCCTCCCTTGATTAGTCCTGTTAATAATTTTAACAGCAATTCCATTAAAACAAGGATTGAAACTTAGGCTACCCGCGCCACTTGAAAAGAAATTTTTAAGATTTTAACAGCAATTCCATTAAAACAAGGATTGAAACTTGTGCTTATGGGTGCAATGTTTGTTTTTAGTGGTATATTTTAACAGCAATTCCATTAAAACAAGGATTGAAACTAACCAGCTTGCACCATTTCGTTAGCTCTTTTTCTATTTTAACAGCAATTCCATTAAAACAAGGATTGAAACAAAAAAAAGTTATGGATGAAAAAACAAAAGAATTAAATTTTAACAGCAATTCCATTAAAACAAGGATTGAAACCTCTTAGCAGTTATTAGTGCTGTCGTAGTTGGTTTTATTTTAACAGCAATTCCATTAAAACAAGGATTGAAACCTGCAAAATCTAATCGTCGCTTTCTTGTCCCGTTTTATTTTAACAGCAATTCCATTAAAACAAGGATTGAAACTGGCAAAATAAAAATACTAATGATGAAAAGACCTGAATTTTAACAGCAATTCCATTAAAACAAGGATTGAAACGAAGTATGCTCTCATCTGTGTCGTATGCTGTTAATGAATTTTAACAGCAATTCCATTAAAACAAGGATTGAAACATTTATAAATAATTTAATTTCACTTTGTTTGTGCCTATTTTAACAGCAATTCCATTAAAACAAGGATTGAAACTATCCTCACACCATCTCCAATCATGAGCAGGGATTTATTTTAACAGCAATTCCATTAAAACAAGGATTGAAACGCGCAAATAAAGACAGGAGGTAATTATGAAAGAAAGCATTTTAACAGCAATTCCATTAAAACAAGGATTGAAACTTTGTTTTTATGCGTAACCAAAAACCCAGCCCAGACAATTTTAACAGCAATTCCATTAAAACAAGGATTGAAACTCAATTAGTTTGAAAGTTTTGTTAGGATTTGAGTTTAATTGTTATTTGTGGTACTTTCTACTTTTTACTGTCATAGGTTTGATGTAAAAACAGAATGATAAACAACTTAAACGGCAAATCAACATACATTCTAAAGGTCTTTGAAAATGAACTCGTTTAAAAAAGATTTTCAGTTCAAAACAATTGCTGCATGAGAAAATTCTATGAAGTTAATAGTAACAGTAAAAAACTCTCAGCAGTGCTGAGAGAAATTAGTTTTTAGTTGTACACTTTAATCTCACCATTTTGGAATTGAAACACTCCAGGTTGCTGAGCGAAGCCGAAGCAACCTGGAGTGTTTAGATGGATTACTTCTTAGGAATAATATCTATTATAACAGTTCGGTTATAAAAACGTTCCTCCGGGAGTTTGTTGTCGAATGGAGCATATTCTAATTGTTCTCCATAAGCTCTAACATCAAAGATAACATCTGTTCTTCCTTTATTATTGAGCTCGGTCTGAAGAATTTGTTTGACATCATTAGCTCTATCTTGTGATAATTTCTGGTTATATGTTTTGCCACCGGTAACATCAGTATATCCTGCTACAACGACATGGCTATTTTTCGGTATTTTAGGAACTATAACTTCAGTCAGATATTTTTGGTAAATTTTTATTGCATCGAATGAATCGAAGCCGTATATTATACTAAATCTCATCATTTCGTCCACAACCGAAGGAGTCCACAAAACCATGTATACAACTGTATCTTTCGAGATTTCGAAGCCATCATGTGTTTTCCCAATCATTTGGATCTTAAAGTATGATGCTGGCGTTTTTCCTAGAATACTTTTGCCTGGAATACTCACTGTAGACACTGTATAAGGTCCGAAATTTTGTATTTCGCCATTCATGTTTGTAATTTCTAGTGACCATGACTTAAGGATATCAGGTGCATTTTCTACTGTGAAATCAACGTAGCTATCGAGTGGAGCTTCTTGTACCGTGTGAATAACAACCGGTTTAAGTGGGGCATCAGGTCCAGATTGGAATTCCATTAGTATTTCAGGCGAATTGCTTTCGATAGAAACTCTACGATCACCTTGTCTCAGTAATTCCAAATCCATATAAGCTCCTGGCATTTCAGAAGGTAGCTTTGGTCTGTCTCGTCCTTCAATTGCAATTCGAGATGGATTTATTTCCCAGATATCGCACAAATAGGCTTTTACAGATTCTGCCATTACGATGCCTTCTTTATGTCCGTTTTCAGATGATCCAATTAATTTAATCTTTGAATCTGGATTTATCAGCATTCTGTCACCCAGAATATTCAAAATGTTATAATAAGCAATCATTTGCCTTTTAGACCTTCCGGAGTTGTACTTTGGAGTAAAAACTTCAAGATTTTCTTCGCTAAACTCTTTTAGCTGTGATTTTTTGAGAAGTACATATCTATCAGGAATTTCTGTTGAGCCTAAATCGAAAAATATGTAATTCCTAAGTGGAAATGTTTCTCTGACTCTTCTTTCTGTAGGAATATTTTTGGGCGAGTGAACATAGAAATTAACATCAGGTAATATAATATCCTCTTCGGCTTTTTTTAGAATATTAAATGAGTAAATATCATCTGTGCCTTCTCCGCCGGTTCTGTTCGACGAGAAATACCCTGAGCTCAACTTGTTATTTACAATTACTGAGAAGTCATCATATATTGTATTTAAAGGATAACCTGCATTTGAAACTTGAGAATATCCCGTCTCGTCTACAATACATATAAACACATCTAGTCCTCCTAGTCCGAATAGTCCGTTTGAAGAGAAAAATAATATATTATTCTCTTCTTCATAGAATGGGAAAACTTCATCACCTTCGGTATTAACTTTGTTTCCAAGATTTTCTTCCTTGCCCCAATTGCCATTATAATCTTTCGTCACTTTATAAATGTCTGCACCTCCGTATCCTCCGGGCATATTGCTGGTAAAGTACATTGTGTTGCCATCTGCTGTAAGACTTGGATGTCCCACCGAGAATGATTTGTTATTTAGATGAAATGGTGTAGGATCTGTCCACTTTTCATCAATAAACTCAGTGAAAAAGATTTGTAATTCAACAATATTATCAGGTGATCTATCCTTTACTTTGTTTCTTGTAAAAGCCATAGATTTGCCGTCCTTGCTAAAACTTGCCGGACCAACATTGTACTTTTCATTCAGGTCTTTATTAAATACTTGAGGGTCTTTTAACTGATTATTATCAATTTCTGCTACATAAAGGTTATAGAATGCTTTTCCAGTCCAGTTACTCTTTTTGGCAAATAATCTTCCACTTTTTCTGTTAGATGCAAAGACAATAGAATTATTAAAATATGCTGGACAGATATTGGAAGCAGAAGTATTAAATGATTGCTTTTTGATTTCATAAACGCCATCATCGGACATTATTTCAGAGTGCTTGGAGTTATTTTTGATATAACTTTTTGCTCTCAGGTCATTAGGTTCCATTTGGGCAAATTTGTCCATCCATATTTTGGATTCATGATATAATCCACTACTTTTTAAGACCTGAGCATAATTGTAGTAATCGATCGGTTTGGCAGTTGCCGGTTTGTTTACAATTTTTAAATACTCTGATTTTGCCTCGCTATTCATATTCATTTTGTAATAGCTGGCTGCCAATTTACTTTGTCCATCGGGGCTTAGATTTTTTGTACCTGCATAATAGCGTATTGCTCTGTCGTAGGAATATTCAAAATAGCTTTTATCACCTCGTTTTTCCCTGTTGGTTTTAACTTGTCCTGTAAGATTAAGACCTAAGGTCATTAATACTATGAGCGGAATAATTATTTTTTTCATTTTGTAGTTTTTTAGATTAAAAATTTCTTGGGGTATGAATTTGTTTATCACTATTTCTTAAAAAATCATATCTGAAAACAATTTCGTGGCTGCCGGAGTTGTAGGTGCCAGTTTTCAGACCATAAGACCAATCGTACGAATAACCCATGTGCATTTGGTCTGTAATGTTAAATCCTGCTAAAATCCCTACTGCATCACCACTACGCCACATTGCTCCCAAAATTATTCTCTTCATTAGTACAAAAGATGCTGTTAAATCAGCCTGAAAAGGTGCCGCAGCTGTCAGTTTGAAGAGAGTAGTGGGTTTAAAATCCAAATTGTCACTTAATTTAATAAGAGCTCCGGCGATTAAGAAATAATGCAATTGCTCTTTGCCTATCAGAATGTCTTCATTATTAGGATTTACCAACGAGAAACTATTTTGCAGTAGATTAGTAGTTGAAATACCTGCATAGAAATTTTCCATATGATAATAGACTCCAACACCGAAATTTGGCGTAACAATATTGGAAATATTTGTTGCAAAAGCCGGATCAATTTGCTGATCAAGTTCCAGGTCTGTTAGATTAGCCTGAAAGATATTGGCACCTGCACTTAATCCAAGGGATAGTTTGGATTTTTCACTTAGCTGCATAATATACGCATAATTGAGAAAGATGGAGGTAGTATTTACCGGTCCAATCCTGTCATTGCTAAGTGATAATCCAACACCTACATGTTCGTTTCTTAAAGGACTATGCAAACTAATAGTTTGATTTAAAGGAGCTCCTTCAAAACCTACCCACTGTGACCGATGCAAAGCTGTTACTGTTAGTGCGTCGCGGCTACCGGCATAAGCCGGATTTACCACGAGAGTGTTGTACATATAATGTGTGTACATCGGATTTTGTTGAGCACTCAGAATACTAGTCATAAAGACAAACACTGATGCTATTGTTATTTTAAATACTGTTTTCATATTCTTATTTTTAAAGTTTATTTAATTGAATTATCTATTGAGATAAATTGTTCCTTTATATACATCAGTATTATTTCCTAATTCAAGTATGTAGAAATAGGTACCAATAGGTAAATCTTCGCCACCAACCCGTAGTCCAAACTGAGACTTCCCATCCCAATCATTTTTATATGGTGTCGCTTCGAATACCCTATTTCCCCAACGATTAAATATTACTATTGAATTATTTGGGAAATTATCTATTCCCTCAATTACAAATACATCATTGATATTGTCGCCGTTAGGGGAGAACCCCTCGGGAATATTAAGATAGATATCAATGCATGGTATTATCGCAACATATAAATCTAATGGTTCTGAAATGCATCCATCATTTGTAACAACCAGTGAATATATTCCTGCGTCACTTGATTGTGCATTTTGAATCTCTAAGATCTGATTGTTAGACAAAAAGCCTTCAGTGTTTGACCATTCATAAGTTGCTCCATCTATCTCAGTTGCTGTGAGGATTATTGAACTATTTATACATACTGGTGAGTTTGTTGTTGCCTCAGCAATAGGTAATTGAATTATAGTAAGATCGGCATCTAAAGATGTTACTTGCATGAAACATGTCCCGGAAACAACAACATTATAGTTTGTTGCAACATTTAATAAACTTGCAGGGTCGATAGTTAATGTATTTGTTGTTGAACCAGAAACTGTAGCACCCTCAACTAAGTCAATTAACCCGATTCTCCACTGATATGTAAGGTCTGTTCCTGTAGCAGTGACTGTAAAACTTACGGGGTCTCCAACACAAGCAGTTTGATCTGTTGGTTGAACAGTGATAATTGGAGCTTCACCTAAACTTAGTTCAACATTATCCGAAATTGCATCGGGTGAACATGAGCCAGAAACAACAACATTATAGTTTGTAGCAAGATCTGTTAAACTTGCAGGGTCGATAGTTAAAGTATTTGTTGTAGCACCTGAAATATTTCCGCCATCAACTAAATCAACTAAACCGATTCTCCACTGATATGTAAGGTCTGTTCCTGTAGCAGTAACTGTAAAACTTACGGGGTCTCCAACACAAGCAGTTTGATCTGTTGGTTGAACAG
>OBJA01001262.1_pt1 | contig 18029 bp, 15 predicted proteins | sample 1519751 | NCBI WGS metagenome assembly OBJA01 (sample SAMEA3881238, study PRJEB22517) | soil metagenome | biome: lake sediment; feature: soda lake sediment; material: sediment, water from around vicinity | place: India | collected 2013-12-23 | depth 3 m | reverse complement strand
CCCGAAGCGGATCAGGAATTGTACGATTACATTTGCGATCCCATTCCGCTCATCACCATGGGCATGGCCGTCAAGCGCTTTTCGGTGACTGTGATCCCGGAAGGCGTGATGCAAAACTTCTTTTCGGAGCGGCAAACCCGCGAAGCCAGCCAACCGGCGACGTTGGCACATGTAAACGAAGTGGCGAAGTCGCTGAAGAAGGATGGCATGGACATCCTGAATGAGCTAAAAAAATACTGGAGCGCGCTGAATGCAGACGAGAGCGACCAGGATATTTCCGACATGCTGCCGAAAGCCACCATCACCGATAAATTCCTGGGCTTATGAATACGATAGAAATACCTGAGCGCGATATCCTTGTGGAATTGCCTTCGTGCTGGGAAGATCTGAACGGCGATCAATTTGCCTGCGTGGTACAAACCTGGCTGAAACTATTGGACGGGAAAATTAACCAGGACGAATTCAGGCTGATTATTTTGTACAACTTTTTGGGCATCAAACGCGGGCCGTTTCAAGACATGAAAGACAAACGACTGAGCCGGGAGCAGCTGGAGGATAAATTTGCCAATGTTTGGCAATTGACCGAATTGTTGGGCTGGCTGATCCGGATTGAAGAAACCGAAGATGGCCCGGCCGGATTTCTTAACTTCACCGAAGTCCGGAACTGGCTGCAGGAACTGGACAACGATGGCGGCGTGCTGATCCTGGGCCCATCCGACGGAATGATCGATATCACCTTTGGGGAATACCGGCAGGCATGGAAATATTTCGAAGCCTACACCCGTAATCACAAACATGCCGACCTCGACCGGATGGTGGCCACCCTGTACCGGCCTGAACGCGAAAACTACTTGAGGCTAAAACACCGCCCCGACTTTGACGGAAACAGACGCGAAGCCTTCAACCCGTACCTGACCGACCATTACGCGGAACTTTTGGTACAGGTACCCTTTTGGAAGAAGTATGTGATCTACACCTGGTTTGGGAATTGCGACCGCTGGATCAAAGAAGGTGAACTGGAACTGGATGGCCGGCCGCTCACTTTCACGCCTATCTTCAGCAAAAACAAACCTTTGGATGAAGATGTGGAAACCCTGGATGAGAACGAGCTGGGCATGACAGGCCTGCTATACCTGATTGCCGAATCAAAACTGTTCGGGGATCCTGCCCAGGTGGACCGCACGAACTACATCGACATTTTAACCGCCTTGCTGTATTGGAAGCAGCAAAGTGACAAGATAAAAAGAAGCCCCCTCTAGCTCCCCCAAAGGGGGGAGGACAAGAGGAGCACTACGCAAACGATTTGAGATGAGACGAAATATGAAAATATCACTTGACCAAAAGCCCCTCCTTGGGAGGGGTTGGGGAGGCTTATCATGATCCGGATTACCGACTTCAATTCACTTTTAAGTGAAATGGCAGCAGCAATTGACGGCGTTGCCGGCTATGTATTGGTGGCTAACGAAAAGCACCTGGTGAAAAGGTTGGGCGACAAACCCGGCGTGTGGCTGGGTGTGACCATCCCCAGCGCCGATCCGGAAACGGCTAATGAGGACAATGTTGCGGAAAACAACATCGTGTGGATCTTCATCCTGGAGAAAAAGGATCCCGGAAGTTTGTCGGTTGCTGAAGAGCTGGCCCACTACCAGAAAATACAGGACGTTTGCACTGCAGTGAAAAACTGGCTGCGTGACCAAAAGTTGGCGGGAAACGAGTTCCTGGAATTTTTGAACCTGCAGAGCATCCACACCGATCCGGAGTACCAGTTTGGCGGCTGGAATGGCTGGAGTATAAATTTCAATTTTGATACTGACGGGTATTAAACAGTTTAAAGTTCAAAGTTTAAAGTTCCAATTTCCGCTCGCTTTGATCGGAGGTTCGGGAAAACTTGAAACTTGAAACTTGAAACCTGAAACTTGAAACTATGGAATTAGCACTTGTACGGAAAGAGTTTGTCAAACAGATCCTTCAGGAGGAAGGCAAAGAACTACACGACAACCAGGGAAAAGCGATTGCCAAACTGCTGCACTTCCACAGTAACCGGTTGATGGACCAACGCCCTTATTCCATAAAATCGGAAGATGCCATGGACGGTGAATTTACCATGTCAATTCCAGGTTATGGACGTGTGTTGGACATCAAGCCAAAGAACCGCGTAATTCAGGAGCAGGACAAATACACCCACTGGCGCCAGCGAAGGCGCACAAAAGCCTTTCCAATCTATAACCGCTTTGTGTTCGGCCACTATTATACGATCGCTTACCGCCTGATGTACGGGCTTACTGAAGAAGTGGCTGAAAACATCAAAAAACAGTTTGAAAAGCCGTAACTTGTACAAAAAAGCGATGTATCACAACGACTGGGACCGAAATATAAAAAATCGTGTAGTCAATAATCTGATTGCGGGGCTAATCATCGTAGCCATTGTGCTGATCCTCTCATGGCTCGGAATCATTTCGTAGCAACCGGCTTGTCCTTTCCGTGAACGGCTACTCACCCTATCATTGCTTATCAAATATGATGGAGCAATGGGCAACAAACTACGCGACGAAGATTTAAACCTGAATATTATCGTCAACGGCGATAAAGGGAAAAAGGAACTGGGTGATTTGGAAAAAAGCACCCGTGAACTCACCAACCGCAATAAGGAACTACGCGCCGAAAAAGAACGGCTGATCCGTGCCGGAAAACAGGAAAGCGCCGAATATAAAGCCGTCACCAAAGAAATTACTGAAAACAACCGGGCCATCAAAGCCAACGAAGCGCGGATGACTGAACTCCGGAAGGAAATTGGCTTGACCGGCTTAACAATGAAACAACTCAGGAGCGAACAAACGCGCCTGAAAAGGTTGATGGATTCGGCCACTCCGGGAACGCCGCAATGGAAAATGTACCGGGCCGAACTTGATAAGGTGGAAGCCCAAATGGCAAAGGTCCGAGCCGGGTCCCAACGCATGCGGCTGTCGATCGGATCGGTTGCCGATGGGTTCAACCGCTTCGCAGCGATGGGTGCAACAGCTATTGCAACGTTGACCGGAATTGTTTTTTCCATTAAATCGTTTGTTCAGGGAATGGTCGGTCTGGATGACCAGCTCGCCGATGTGATGAAAACAACCGGAATGACGCGCGATCAGGTTCGTCTACTGTACCAGGATTTTAAAACCCTCAATACCCGGACACCACGCAAAGAATTATTACTACTGGCGGAAGAGGCCGGACGGTTGGGTAAAAAGAGCCGGCAAGATGTCCTGGACTTTGTGGAAGTGGCCAACCAAATTAAAGTCGCCCTGGGAGATGATTTAGGGGGTGAATCCGAAGTGGCCATCCGCGAAGTAGGCAAACTCACCGACATCTATAAAATTGGCGAAAAATACGGTACCGAGTTCAAAGAAAGTATGTTGAAAGTGGGATCCGCAATCAATGAAGTGAGCGCCAACTCCAATGCTCAGGCCCCGTTCCTGATCGACTACCTGAAGCGGATGGGCGGCGTAGCTGTTCAATCAAAAATCAATGCCGCTGAAATTATTGGTTACGCATCGGCTTTGGACCAGCTGGGACAAACGCAGGAAATGTCGGCCACGGCGCATGGCAAGGTGATGGTGGACATGTTCAAGGACAGCGCAAAGTACGCCAATATTGCTAAAATGAGCGCAGGAGACTTCGCAAATTTGCTGAATACCGACGCCAACGAAGCTTTTTTAAAAGTGTTGGAAGGACTGAACGGGAGCAACGACGGGATGGCAGTGATGGCGCAACGCCTGGATGAGCTGGGTGTGGATGGCGCCCGGGCGGTTCAGGTACTTGCTGCATTGGCAGCCAACACCGACAAAGTGCGAAAAGAGCAGGCGCTGGCCAACAAAGCGATGGATGAAGGCATTTCGCTGACGAACGAGTATAATGTAAAAAACAACAACCTGGCCGCTTCCGTTTCGAAGGTTAGTCAATACATTCACGCAAAACTCATCAACTCCACCTTCCTGGGATGGCTTGAAAAAGTAGTTGGCAAAATGGCCGATTGGGTGGAGTTGCCGCTTTCCAAAACGCTGCAAAACGAACAGCGGGAATTAAACCTGCTGATATCGGCAGTTACAAATGCCAACAACACGCAGGAAACCCGCAATTCACTGATCGCAGAACTGCAGGAAGCCTATCCGGATTTTCTAAAAAACCTGGACGCCGAAAAAGTTACGAATGAGGAATTGCGAGACCGGCTGACGGAAGTCAATAAACAATATGAGAACAAAATACTATTGGCTATCCGGGAAGAAGCTTTGCAGGATAACTATAAAAACCGGGTGGATTTGAAGATAAAGGAACTTGATCTGATCAAAGACATTGCTTCAAACGAAACCAAGCTAGCGGAACTAAAGACACAGCAATCCAACACTGCCCCTTTGAGTGCAGAGTACAATGAACTTGCTAAACAAATTGCAATTGTAGAAGGGAACATCAACGGTTACACAAATTCCCTTGAAAGAAATAGGAATAAAGTTGCCGATTTGGTCACCGAAGAAACTGAACTAAACGCCGCCGTGGAAGAACTTCGAAAAAGTTTGGCTGATCCGGGCGCAGTTAATCCGGGACCGGGTGCCGGAGTATCTGGTGGTGGGAGCGTGACTGTACTTCCTGAACTATCCGACAAGGAGATCAAGAAGCGCATTGAAAAACTGGAGGCATCCTACAATCAGGAGTTGGCTTTGATCCGTAAAAAGCACCTGGAGGGAAAAAGTACGGAGGACCAATATAACGCTGACCTCCTTCAGGCAGAATTAACGTTTCTCGCTGATAAACTAAAAATCTACAACAAAGGCAGCAAAGAGTATGAACAGGCAATTGCTCAGTCGCTCGAGAAACAGGTACAGGTTGATAAAACGATCAAAGACCTACTGCTTGCGGCTGAAAAAGAACTGGCTTCGGCAAAAATTGAAAATATCGATGACGCACTTCAAAAAGCTGAAGAAGCCGAAGCGCAGCGCTGGGTAACTGAAGAGGCGGCCCTGAAAAAACGCCTGATCGACAAACAAAACCTTTCCGTTGAAGAAATTGCCATCAATGACACTATTAACCAGATCATTGAGCAAAAAGAGTTGGAGCACCAAAACCGGTTGCGGGCAATCCGATCGGGAGGCAATGTCAGTGACCTGCAAAATCTTCTGACAGCGGCAACACCAGTTGATCCCAATTTCGCAACGCTCGAACAGCAGCAAGCATTCTTTGATGCCCGTATGGCATTAATTGAAGCCCAATATGCCCGTGAAAAAGAGCTGGCAGGTACAAATCAATCTGCTTTACTGGCCGCTGATGCAAAATATAAGCAACAATCCTACCAGGTTAAATCGGATCAGATTGACGCTGAATATGCCTTGAACGAAAAAAGGATCGGCACTGCGCAAAACTATGTGTCCATGCTGGCCAGTGTAGTAGATCAGGAGTCGGCGCTCGGAAAAGCTTTGTTCCTGTTCAACCAGGCTTTGGCTATTGGCGATGTGTGGATGAACATAGCAAAGGCAAACGCCAAAGCCATTGCCGCATCGCCGTTGACACTAGGACAGCCGTGGGTTGGTATCAACACCACCCAAGGAGCCATCCAAACCGGGGTGATCCTGGCCCAGTCAATAGCGAAATTCACAAAAGGCAAAAAAGACGGCGGCTACACCGGCCAAGCTGCCAGCGATGACCAGGTGATGGGCGTTTATCATGCCAATGAGTGGTTTGCCAACGCAAAAGCGGTCCGTAATCCCGAGGTAAAGCAGTTCCTTGACGTGTTCGACTACTACCAGCGCACCGGGCAAATTGCCAATTTAAATACCAAAACCATTCTGGCTTCCATCCCTGCAGGCGGGCAGATGGCAAGCGGGGGCTATGCCAGTCAATCAAAGACGCCAGCTCCAGCCTCAAACCCCCCACAACCTTACACATCGTCCATCTCACCCGACTCCATCGACCGCTTTGACCGCGCCATTGAACGGCTGGAAAAGATGGAATTGGTGCTGAGCGTCAAAGACGTTGCAGATAAACTGGCAAAACGGGAACTAAGGGACCGGCAGAGCAAACTTTAAAGAGAGGCCCCCTCCTGCTCCCCCGAAGGGGGAGGGAAAAGCCCCTCCCTAACCCTCCCCGAAGGGGAGGGAACCAGGAGCATGCTTTCCGACGGGTTGTCCTTTCAACTATTCAAGTTCAAACCGAAATTAGCATCGATATGAAAATTCAAAGCATGAGTAACGCGATCTTAATCACCCCTCCTTTGGAGGGGCAGGGGGGAGGCCGCCCTTGTTGACTTTATCCATACCCGGCGGGTTCACCCAACTATCAGGCAACCGGGTGCACGCCGAAATTGAAACCGACCTGGTGCAGGGCGACCAGTACAAGCTGCTTTGCAAAACAAGCTCGCTCGACGCGTCGTTTCCTGCAGGTGTTGACGCGATTGAGCCCGACGCGGATAAAAAAGCCGTGTTCGACCTGCGCAACCGCGTTTCCATGCCGGTGGATTACGAATTTGCCTGGCCGCTCACCGGTGCGGTATTCATCAAGCGGCAGCAACTCGCGAAAAAGATCAGCATCGATATTGGCGAAAGTTTTATCGGCGCCGGTGGCGGTAAGGTCGTCAACTGGGCAGGGTTGTCAGGCCCCGAGGTGGAGATACTCATCCTGAAAGGCGCGATCACGAAGCATGAGCAGGCGAAATACAATGAAACTGCCAAAACTTTTTACGAGGAATACATCCAGTCCGGCCGGTTTCTCACCAATCTCCCGGCCAACATACGGATTGCGCCCGGGCAACCGGTGAAGCTGTGGTTTATCACGAAGGAACTGGAGCAACAATTAGTCAAACTGAAGGTTGACTACACGTTGCTGGATGAAACAGAGGACAGCCTGGAGGTGGATGGCACGATCGACCCGGACGCGATGTATGAAATCTGCGCCGATCCCGGTTCGCTGGGGCTCGACGCTTCGCTGGTCAAATCGTATTCCGTCGCTATTGAGAAAGACGCCCTGCCGGTCTCGGAAAGCAAAACGTTCACCATTGATCACGGCCATTTCGAAAACAACACCTACCTGTTTTACTCCAACCGGGTTGGCGGTATCAACAGCCTGTGGCTGCATGGCAACTACAAGCGCTTTTTCCCAACTTCATCGGAAACTTCGAACAGAAATACGCAGATCACCGACACGCAGAAAGCCCCATCCGTCGAAGTGGATTACAAGGCCGGGTACAGGAAGTGGGAGATCAGCGCAGGCTACCGGGATATAGCGGAGCAACTCGCTTTGCAGGAATTTCTTGAAAGCACAAAAATTTGGCTTGTTGATGGCAACGACATCATCCCGGTGATGCTCGAAGACGGCGACAACCAACTGTTCGACACACTGGAAGACGTGCAAAGCATCGACCTGGTACTGCGCGAGGCACACTGATAATTGTAAACTGTAAACTGAAAACTGGGTCCATGGACGAAGCGTACGTAACAGCGAGATACCTCAAGCAAAAATTTCCCAACAACCCGCGGATGTGGGCTGTCATTGACTACATCCGGCAAAACATCCAGGTTCCGGTGGATGGGCTGATCTCCGGGGGACAAGTGATCTGGTTAGGCGGTTTGACCTTTCTGGTCCGCCCGGCTATCTACATTTTAGGCGGCAGGCTGTGCTATTCGCCGCAAACGATCATCACGCTCGACCCTGCCGATCCTGCTTTGCCGCGCATCGACAGCACTGTGGTCAACGCCAATTGGGAGGTGGAAGTGTTGAAGGGCGTTCCGTCAGCCAACCCGCAAAAGCCCACGCCCGATCCCGGTTACCAGATCGAATTGACACATATACTGATCCCTGCCGGCGCGACCGAGCCGGGCGGCGACCTGGACGAAGAAATCATTTATGATGAAAATACCGAGTGGGCAGCCACCGGCTCCGGGTCAGCAATTGATTTCGACGCCGTGGCTACGCCTTATCATGGCTCGAAACACGCCGTTGCCGATGCGCTGGACGATGGCGACAGCTTCCTGTTTACCGCACCTGCGGTGAGAACCTTCGCTGATTACGAAATGCTATCGTTCTTCGCGAAATTGCCTCAAGCCGTTTCCAAGTCGTACTGGCTCGACGTGCAGTTTTTCCTGGGTTCCGCCGAGGCTTCATCGATCAGGATACTGAACCTTGAAGGGCCGGCCAATACCTGGCAGAACATGGCCGTTGAAATTGCCTTGTTCCAGTTATACACGCCCACCTTCGACAGGCTCCGGATCCGCTGGCGCAAAAAAGGGCCGGCCATTCCCTACCTGGGTTTTTCAATTGACTACGTCAAACTGCAAAAAGGCATTGCCCAACCAATTCCCGGAACGGACGGGAAAGACGGCAAATCAGCTTACGAAATAGCGGTTGCAAACGGCTTTGTCGGAACGGAAGTGGAGTGGCTGGCAAGCTTGAAAGGCTCACCCGGATCGGATGGCGATGACGGCCTTACCCCATATATCGGACTAAACGGCAATTGGTATATCGGCGCAGTTGACACGGGAATTAAAGCCGAAGGCTTGGATGGCGACGATGGCCGCACACCCGAATTTCGTGAAAACGCCGGATGGGTAGAATGGCGGTATGTTGGGGATGTTAGCTGGGTGCAGTTGTTTGAGATACCGGCAGGCGCAACCGACAACGCCTTCGACATCTACATTGATTTCCTTGACACTACCGTATTTGTCTATAATTGCCCTTACGCGATGAAAATTACGCAGGTAATTTCAGAAGGTACCGCCCCGGCTTTGAACCCAGTTTTGAACACCAATTTGGCACAGTTTGACAAATTAACCATTACGCCCGCCGCTGTGGGCTTAGTAATTTTGAAAGGAGTTTTGTTATGATATTTCGTCAATACATACCCGTGAAAGCATCCGGCGGAGGTGGCGAAAGCCCTGACCCGGCCGTTTATTGCCCGGCGAACGGGTATGAGTTGCCGCCTGATCCGGCGGTGTTTTGCCCGATCAATGGTTTTATTACCGACCCGGCAGCTTATTATGAAGACCCGGTTATTACTAATGCACCGCGCCCGGTTGACGGGCAAATACGGTTAATCGTCACTGATTTAGGTGTTCGTCATATTTATTTTAAATGTGCAGTTTCAAACACAGGCAAATATGTAGTCACCGTAAAGGGTAATAGTGACGTTGTAATTTATGCCCAAACTTTGAACAACAATGCCTATTTCAATTATTATTTACCCTTTGGCGAAGGGTACCTGGCTGAAAATTACACCTATTATTATGTTGATATAGCTCCTGAGTTGGTAACAAACAATCTCCTTGACTTTTTGGCTCCCGTCTCAACCTCGGGTGAGCCATTGGGCAGCTACATTCTGGCAGCTTACTTTAACGCGACAAAGTTAACAACATTAATTAATGCAACATTAAACAACAAGCGGATCACTTACATCGAATTTTTGCCAACGATGGAAAGTTTATCAATTTTACAAGCTTTCTGTCAAAACTGTTCTGAGCTAAGAAAAGTTTCATTTAAAGGCGGTTTGCCTGAACTGACAACGCTTCAAAATGCTTTTTATGGCACTAACTATGTCGCTGTTGAATTCCCGGACAACCTTCCAAAGTTGCTTTCAATGTTGAACATTTTTCAGTTAGGTAAAATAAAAACATTTACATTTCCTGAAAACCTTCCGTTGCTGGCAAATCTTTCAGGCGCTTTTAAAAATTCTGAAATCGAAACTGTCAATTTTCCGATGACGGTTTTGCCGGAATTAACGACTTTATATGATATTTTTTCCGGTTGCAGCAAGCTGAAGGGGATAATTACCTACCCGCAATCGCCAAAACTCACGACAATTGAAAACGCGAATTATAACAACGAAAATGTTGAAGAAATAATTTACCAAGGAAGCTCACCGTTGATTACAACCATAAAAAATACGGCTTCAAATTGTTATAAACTGAAAAAAATAACGTTCCCGGAATCAATTGAAAATATTACCGTTTTCTCTAACATCCAAAACGTTGTTGACAACTGCGTCAACCTAGAAGAAGTAGTTTTACCTAAAACGTTGCTGCTGCCGAACAACACTTCAACCCCATTTTTCAACAATTTCGTTGGATGCTATAAAATTCATACGATAAGTAAAATTGAAAACACAATTAAAGGGAATCAATATGGAACGATCACCGGGGTTAATTTAATAAATTTAAAAAGGTTTGACCAGCCAAATGCCTTTTTTCACAATCCAGTTGGGGGTATCGCGTTCACCCCACCAGCGGGAGTGCAGGGCGTCTTGGAGTATTATGATATTGATTGGGATTATTTTAACAATACCTACATCGATTTTCGGCGGCAGAACATGTCTGTTGCCGAGATCAGGCGGATACTTTCAAAGATCAACCTAAAATTAAGGTTATCGCCTGATTATTTCTATTTATCGGGAAACCCTGATTGGATGGCTGTCGCAGGAAGCTGGTCAACCTGTTACTCGATTGTTAATAACGGACGAACGATGAGGTTTACGATAGTTCAATGGGATGCCCGCATTCAGGTTGGCTTTTCGTTGGTTGTAAACCAAGGCAATGGCAATGGCAATGGCCACCTGGTTTCAATTGCCGAAAATAATTGGTTTCAATATACTGCCGCCAATCTCGTTGTAGCGCCTTTAAACGGAACGAGGATGACGGTTTACGAAAATACTTTTGAGAATTTTGGGCTTGCTCCGGGTAAGACATTTTATGTTGTTAATTCTGAGGGCGACTCTGGAAGATTGTTTCAACTCTCAGAAACCCAAAACGGGGAACCGTTTCAATTTTCTTTCACGGCATCTGAAGTAGGGCAAAGTATCGCAACCCGCCCCGACTGTCATGTGATCGACATCGTGTTTGATGGCACTTATTACAATATGTCGATGACTTTTCCAACCATTACTAATTCAGGCGCCAGGGCTGGAAGGTTTGTTGACACGGATTATTTCGATTTTTGGGAATTTATAGAAAAAGGCTATCAACCTGATATCACTTTTTAGTTAAACGGTTGAATAAGAAATATAAACAGCGAAAATCATATTTAATCATAAAAATCAGCGTCTAAAATGCTTACTCTCGAACGAAACAACACCGCCCTTTCAACTACCGAAAATTTTTCGGTAACCATCGAGGACCAGAATCCAGCCACGGACTTTGAAAATATACAGGGTGCGAAAGGCGTAGGCGGAACGGTGCCTAAAAACGCCAACAACCGCCTGCAGTTGCGCAATCCCGAGCGCTTCGAAAAAATGGGCGAAAAAAACAGCAGCAAGTTCGAAGGCTACCGGCTGCGGCACAACGGGCAGGTCATCCTGTCGGGCACCCTGATTGTCGATAAAACCACGCCGGACTATTCCTTTTGGCTTCGCGATGTGGTGGGCAACCTGGCCGAGCGGGTTGCCGGCAAATACATCAACCAAAGCGCCCTCGGTGGTGAAATGGTATTCAACAACAAAGCCAATTACGATCCGCTGACCGACGATTATTGCTGCCCCCGCATTTTTAACCGGCACTTTTGGCGCGACCGTGGCAAGTTAACAAAAGTCGTCAAGGATGTGACTGATCCGGAGGGCGATCAATACAAGAAGCTGGAAGAAATTGGCAACCTGACTTACCAGTTTTTGCAGAACGAACAGTACTTTGTGAATTTTCCAACGCCTGGCGGCATCGTTGCCGGGGGACAGGATAACGCGCCGGTGGTTTCGCCTTTCATGTTTTTGTGGAAGTCGGTCGAGCTGATTTTGAAGGACCATAAAATTTTTGTGACGGAAAATTTCCTGAAAGACGACCCGGAGCTACGGAAGCTATGCATCTATCACAATTTCAGCATTGCACAGCAAAGTTTTAGCACCGAAGACAACCCCGTTTCGGCATACGATTATTACAGCGATGGGCTTGTCGATCTCTATACGAAAGTGATCACGCACATTTCGTGGGCAACTGACAAATTTCAATACAAAGATTTGTTGCCGAAAATGGACCTCGGCAAATTTATCCTGGGAATTGAGAACCTGTTTAATGTGGTGTTCGATTTCAATGGCGACGACGAGGTGCGGATACTCGACCGGGAACAACTGCTTTTATCACAAGCTTTCGACCTGGACGAGTATGCCGTGGGCGAATGGGAAATGGGCGAGCGAAAAGATGTCTGTATCAAACTGTCGATGGAAAACGACGGAAACGACGCCGCTTTTGCCGATGTTTGGCAGGACCTTTCAGACCTGCGGGATTTTATCAAAGAACCAGTGCAGCAACTTCAGCACTTGCCAACGCCGGATGACCTGAAAGGCCTCACGCTCGACCTGGACGACATCCGGCTCGTGACTGGCGAAAGCCGGTACTATCAATATCACTGGTTTACGCCAGCCACCGACGACGTGGACAAGGATGCGGATATCCTTGACTGGGAGCCTATTTCGATCATGTTCCAGCCTTTTTTCTATAACGACGGCGACCGGGACGTGGAAGAAATCACAGCCAGTTTCGGCACCCTGCGGCGGTCGGATAACGGTTACCCGCTCGTGCTTCAGCCAGGCAACTGCGCCGCTTTCAGGTCGAAACCGGTCAGCTTCAGCCCGCGCCTGTTTTTCTACCTGGGCGACAGCGATGCAAGTTTTGAAACCGGAAACTTGTCGCTCGATTTTGCCGGCGAAAAAGGGATCGCGGCGAAACGGTATAAATATACCCTGCCTTTTTGGGCAAACCGCCTGCCGGCGAAACGTACCTTCCGGCTGCCGGCATCTATCTTTTGGTACCTGCGGCAAAACAAGGCGGCCATGGCCTTTCGCACGCGCGAAGGTTCGTTCATCATCGATAAACTGGAAGGCATCGCCGATAAAACGGCCTTCGTGGAAACAAAGCTGGAGGTTTTTAAGCGCGAAGACAATTTTTGGGACTACGAAACCGGCGAAACCCCCGGATCGGGCGGGCAAACGCCGCCACAGTTCCAGCCCGCCTACGTGGGCCTGGCATCAAACGGCCAACCATACCTGGTCAACGGCTCCGGAGCCGTCCGCACGCCGCCATCTTGGGATGCGCTGTCCCCAGCCCCATATGCCGCGCAGTGCACGGTGGACTACGACCCGGTCAATAGGCTGCTGTTTGTGGCCGCGTCAGGTGGCAAGCTGAACATCTTCGACCTGTCAGACCCCGACAACCTGGCGAAAAAAACAATCCGCATCGTCGCTACCGGGCAGATTTCAGCAGTCAGGTACCTGAACGGGAAGATACTGATCGGCATGCAAACAAGTAAAAACATCTATCAGCAGCCGCACCACGACACCCTTGCCGCGTATGCCGACTACCAGGCTACCGGCGCCGGCGCCCTGCAATGGCCGCTCACGCTCGGTTTCGAATATCACGACAATTATTACTATGCCTGTACGTATGAAGGGGAAATTTGGCGTAGCAACAACCTATCGTCGTGGGCCGAGCTGACTGACCGGAACGCGCATTGGTGGTCATTGATACAAACGACCAATAAGTTGCTCACGTTCGGCAAGGAAGACGGCGACTCGTACAGGCGGCAATTTTACGCGCCGAAATCGAACCCGACCAACTGGATTGAATTTTCGGTGGCCGGGCTGACGAAGGGCTATTACGTCAATGAAGCGGTGCCACTTGTAAACGACCAGGCGCTGCTGATCACGCACAACAAGGAATATGGCGGCGCCCGGGTGTTGATGAGCGACAACAGTGTGGTGACGCTCACCCCGCCGCTAGCCCGCTACTGCGCCGGCGCATGTTTGGCCAGTGGCGGCAGTCCGGCAATCGCCATCCAGGAAGGCACCGGGGCGACGAAGATCGCGCAATGGATGGGCGCCATCCCGCCTGTGCCCGGCTCAACCTGGATTTACACTAACGTGCCGGTGTTTTTTCAAAAACTATTTAAATATTAAGGAGGCCCCTCTAACTCCCCCGAAGGGGGAGAACCGGGTGGCGTGGCTTCCAGCCGCTCATGAAAACCTGTCCTTTCAAAATGCACCAACCCGGTGCATTTTTGAAATAAAAACGACATGGTCGAGCTAATCAATCAAAATCCGAAAAGTGGTACTGTAAGTACCATCTGCGCTTTTTTAATCGGGGTGCTTCCCGAGGTTTCGCCCGAACTGCAAGGGCTGATTATCTTTTATTTTCAAATTTTGGCGTTCAGTGTCTCCATAGCGGTGGGTGTGCTTACGATTATCAGCTATATACGCAAAGCCAGGGAACGCCGGCAAAAAGTCGTTGAATCATGATCGAAAAACTAAAACAACAATTGGTTGAACATGAAGGCCTCAGGTTGAAACCGTACCGGTGCACTGCCGGGAAATTGACGATCGGCGTGGGCCGCAACCTGGACGACCGCGGGATCACGAATGTAGAAGCGATGGTGCTGCTGAATAATGATATCCTGCTTGTGGTCAATGATCTGAAACGAAACCTGCCGTGGTTTGAAGCCGCCCCGGAAACCGTTCAAATCGTTTTAGCAGATATGTGCTTTAACATGGGCATCAACCGGCTGCTGCAGTTCAAAAAAACGCTTTTGCACCTTGAAAGAAAGGAATATGTGAACGCCGCGCTGGAGATGTTGAACAGCAACTGGGCTGTGCAAGTTGGCAAGCGGGCCGCAAAATTGAGCGTCATGATCCGGTCACTCGCATGAAACGGACTGCCCTTCAAACCCGCGCACGCCTGACCTGGTATGGCGCCATCGCATTCACGGTACTGGCCATCGTAGCCATGGCCGTTAAAATGGAAACCGTGGCACTCACCGCCCTTGCCGGGATCACGACGATCATCACCGGTTACCATGCCTCGCAAGGCTACACAAAGGGCCAGTACATTAAAGCAAACCCAAACGATCAAAATTTACAAGGATGAAACTTTTCGACTTCAAAAAAATGCGCAGCCTCCGGGCTGAGCTTTCCCAGGTATGGGAGAAAGTGTTGCTGGTGTGGAAATACGAAAAACAGTTTCTCATTTGGACTGTCATCCTGTTTTTCGGGATGATTTACACAGCCATCAATGAACCGGCCGCCTGGTTCGCGGTGGGCATTATCTTCCTGCTCTGGTGGACGATGATGCGCGGCGCCTGGTGGAAAGATCAATTCAGCAAAAAAATCACTGACCCGCTCGAGCGCGAAATGTGGAAACTCCCGCCGCTGTGGGTGATTGTGCCTATCTTTCTGCTTTCTTCTTGTATGACAGTTGGCAGGATCCAGCGCAATTGCGATGAGTTTGCTAAGATTTGTGTGACTGAAAAGCAAACCTGGACTGTTTACCGGGACACAACGATCTTTCGAACCGACACCGTGAAAGTAAAGCTGCCTGCTGATACGGTGACCATAACCGACACTGTGCGGATCGTTAATAACCTGGCTTATCTGCCACCGGTGCACCGGCGCTTCGGTCTGATCGGCGTGGACGCTGCAGTAAACCGATCAATTCTCGACGTAAAAGCCTATCTCGTTGACAGCACGATCCTGGTTCCGTTCCGCGATACAATTATCATAGAGAAGGCGATTAGGGAAGAAAAACAAACGGCGCTGGTGCCGGTCCGCTACATCCCCGGATTCTATAAGTTTTGTTTCTACCTGTTTGTTATTCAGGCTTTGCTAGCTGTTGCCTTTCTGTTGTTCCGACAAAAAAATAAGGGATTGAAAGCTGTCCTTTCGGTTTTTCAGAAAAAGGGGGAAGTTTGACTATCCCTTTTTACGATTAATAGATTCATGGCAATTTTAATGAGCGATCCCCGGAAGCAGAGGTTTCCGGGGATTTTTTATTTCATGAAAAATGGATGGCTGGCAAGTTCTTTCGCATTTTCTTCCTTTCCGATGCGGATATATCGAAAAAATGACGACTCAGTCTCATGCCCGGTAATCAGCATGATCTTTGCCGGGCTGACGCCCCTCAAATATAGGTTCGTGGCGAAGCTTCGCCGGGCGGTATGGGAGCAGATCAATTCGTATTTTTTCACCCGATTACGAACCAGCTTACTACCCTTCGTTTGCTCGATTAAAACCGACTGGTTGATCTTTGCTGTTTTGCAAATCCGCTTGATGCAGGTATTGAAAGCCTGTGCAGATTTCACTTTCGGTAAATTCCCATTATTCCTTTCAATAACCTCCCTGATCATCCAATGCACGGGAATTTGCACGGATGCCTTTGTTTTTTTGGTCCGGATGCTGATGATATCGGCTTTGAAATGCTCTGCAGACAGCCGTGAATAATCCGAAAACCTAAGGCCTGTACAACAGCCGATCAGAAACAAGTCGCGTACGGCTTTGGCTTCGTCGCTAAGTGCCTTCAGCTGGTGCAACTTCAGAAGCTCATCCTCAGAAAGGCTCACGGCAAAGCCTTCTTCATTTCTGATCTTGACATCTTTGAACTCAAAGTTTACAGCATGGCCGAGCGCATCCGCCCGTTTCAACACAACCAGGAGAAAGCCGTAAAACGAACAAACCGTTGACGGCCGGTAGGAATAGGTGTTGTTCAGGTAATGAACGAAATCTTCCATCACCGGCAAAGTCATGCTATCGGTCATCAGCTCGACGCCGCGATGACTCTCGAACTCAGCAAGTTTTTTTGCGAGGTTGTGATATTTACGGCGATATGACCGTTCCTTTTTGCTTTTGTGCGCGAAATTGTTGACGAAACTGACCAGAGGTGCAGCGGTGGATTTCTTTTGAAGGCTGAGTAGGCGCATAAGTTGTAGGTTGTAAGTTATAAAGGGGGCATTTTTAGTTTGATCTCCAAATTTTCGTACAATCCCATACTTTTAAGGTATGTATCCGTTTGAGCGATTGAATAGTGCCGGCACTGCAGTTGTATGCGCTTCAGATCGACGCCGGCTTTGTAAGCCCGAACTACGCCCGTATGTTTCCAGGCATACAGCGTATGATCTTCTGAAAAATTGTGCTTTTCGAGAAAAACCCGATGCCGGTCGTTCATCCGGTTTTTTGAAATGCAGGTCCGTGTACCTGGGAAAAGCCAATCGCCGGAAGATTTTGTTTTTACAAGGTCGATGATGGTATCCAGCAGCGAATCCGGGATGGTGACAAACTCTGACTTGTTATTTTTTGAAATGGACGAATCAATGTATATCAGCCTGTCGGCCAGTCGGATGTCGGAAATTTTCAACTGCCTGATTTCGTTGCCGCGCATGAAGGTGTTGTACATGATTTGAATAAAGCTCCAGAGCTCGGGATCTTGCACCGAAATATCTTCTTTAAGAAGTTCAATTTCTTCATCGGTGTACGCCATGTTCCGGTGGCTTTGCTCTTCTTTCAATTTCTCCAGTTCGTGAAAAGGATTCAATTGAACGAGTTCACGTTTCTTCAGGATATTCCAGAGTCGTTTGATGTACCCCACGTCGTTATTGACCGTGACGCCTTTGATGCCGCAACTCACCCGCCAGTCGATGTATTGATAAGCATATTTACGCTGAAATTTATCCAGGGCAATCACGTCGTAGCCGTTCACTTTTGCCCACTCCAAATAGATGTTCATCGTCGATGAAAAGGAATTGTAGGAACTGCCTTTTAATCCGGATATCTTCAGCGCGTACTCCATGCCTGATTTCACGGTCAGGTCGATCGACTTCTCGTCAACTATATTTTCATTAATATGGTATCCATCCGCGAGTAGTTGATTGATTGCTTTGATCCGTGCTTTTGCATAAGCTTTACGGATCCGGATCGTGTCCTGGTCATCCTTTCCGGTAAGTTGATCTACTGAATAATCCCACCGCCTGATGGTCCGTTTCTCCTGAGCATGCCATGCCCAAAAAGTAATATACCAGCGCCGGGTGAGATCCCCTCCCCGATCGTTTAAAGAAGCCTCTTTGTAAGGTAGTTTTTCTGTCAGTGCCTTCATCTTTTTTAGCTTTAAAAAAGCGGCTAAAGACACCGAAAATGTGACAAGTGTGTCAGGGGATGTGTCTGAAAAATAAACAAGAAACCCAATTAACTGAAAAACAATTAATTGGGTTAAAGTGGGGGTGGATGATGGGATTCGAACCCACGACCCTTGGAACCACAATCCAATGCTCTA
>OBJA01001261.1_pt1 | contig 18076 bp, 15 predicted proteins | sample 1519751 | NCBI WGS metagenome assembly OBJA01 (sample SAMEA3881238, study PRJEB22517) | soil metagenome | biome: lake sediment; feature: soda lake sediment; material: sediment, water from around vicinity | place: India | collected 2013-12-23 | depth 3 m | reverse complement strand
AACACCGATTCAGCGCGGGCTATGGTGATTTGGATATCCGATATCAAAAGCTTTGTTTTGATATGCTGGGTATGGATGCGCTGGATGTGCAAATCAATGACAAGTATATGCTCTCACCCGAAAAATCGGTGATCGCATTGGCGGGAGTGGAATAGATGAAACGAATTGACGGGCTCACATTTTTGGAATACATACAGCAAAAGCTGCTGATACTCGACGGCGCGTTCGGCACTTTTTTTCTGAAAAACGGCTTGAAACCCGGCGCGTGTCCCGAGCTTTTTGCATATGAGAATCCCGAGCTTGTACGAGAAGTGCAGCAGGGCTTTATCAACGCCGGCTCGCGTGCCATCTATACATGCACATTGGGCGGCAACGCCATCAAGCTCGAAGAATTCGGTCTTTCGCATGATGTGGATCGCATCAATACATTTCTGGCACAGCTTTCCGTTCGCATTGCGGGAGACAGCGCGTTTGTCGGCGGTGATGTCAGCCCGACAGGCGTGTTCCTGCGTCCGCTCGGAGAGCTTGAATTTGAACAGGCCGTCACGGCTTATAAGCAGCAGGTGCGTGCGCTCGCCCAAGGCGGCGTTGATTTTATCGTGATTGAGACGATGATCGATATTCAGGAAGCGAGAGCCGCCGTTATCGCGGCCAAAGAGGCGTGTGATCTGCCGGTGGTGGCGTGCATGACATTTGATGAAAAGGGCCGCACACTGACGGGAACCAGCCCTGCCGCCGCCGCTATTGCGCTGATCAGCGCCGGTGCGGATGTTGTGGGCTTGAACTGCTCGACAGGCCCTGCTCAGATGATCGACGCCATCAAGCAGATGAAGGCTGTTTCCACAGTGCCGCTGATCGTCAAGCCCAACGCGGGTATGCCCAAAATCGTCGATGGGCAAACGCAGTTTGATCTGACGTGCGATGAGTTTCGCACATATATTAAGCCGCTTTGCGAAGCGGGCGCAAATCTGATCGGCGGCTGCTGCGGCACCGATGCCGACTATATACGCGCCATCGCGGAAGAGATACAGGGCTTAAAGCCAGTTCCTTGGCGCTTTGAGTTGCCTGCTTCTATCACATCGGTAACAGATACGGTTACATTTGGCGAGGCGTTTCGCGTCATCGGTGAGCGCATCAACCCCACGGGCAAGCCAAAGCTCAAGCAGGCCATACAAAGCGGCGACTTTGACACCGTGCTGGATTTTGCGGTCGAGCAGAAAAACGGCGGCGCGCATTTGCTGGATGTCAACATGGGCGTTCCAGGCGGGGATGAGAATGCAGCAATGCAAAATGCGATCGAGAGGCTTAGCGTTCAGGTTAAGCTGCCGCTGTGTATCGATTCGTCCAATCCCGATGTTGTCGCGCAGGCGCTGCGAATCTACCCGGGGCGCGCGCTGCTCAACTCGCTTTCCGCCAAAACGGCGCATATGGAAAAGCTGCTGCCGTTGATACAAAAATACAGGCCGATGGTGATACTGCTGCCCATCGGTGAGAGAGGCATACCCAAAACGGCTGATGCACGCATCGAAGAGATACAAAACGCATATGCCAAGCTTGAAGCGGCGGGCATCACGAAAAGTGATTTGCTTGTGGACGCATTGGTCATGGCCGTCTCATCGGACGCGGACGCAGCAAAAGAAACGCTGCGGGTGATACGCTGGTGCAGTGATAATGGCTTTCACACCGTATGCGGCTTATCCAACGGCTCTTTCGGCCTGCCCGAGCGCGGACACATCAACGCGGCTTATCTGATGATGGCTTTGTACAACGGATTAAGCGCCGCTATTATGGATCCGAACGACAAACAGCTGATTGATTTGTATCACGCGGCTGAAGCGCTTGTTGCGCGCGATAGGGGCTTTGAGCGCTATATTGCACGTTTTGCAGAGCAGCAGCTGCCCGAGCAGGAATCGGGTTCGCTTTATGAAGCGGTACTGTCTGGCAAAAAAAAGGCCGTCACTGCGCTGATTGATCAGCAGATTGCTCAGGGCAAAAAACCGCAGGCCATCATTAACGATATCATCATACCCGCACTGAATGAGGTGGGCGAGCGCTTCGAGCGGCGGGTGTACTTTCTGCCGCAGCTGATATACAGCGCCGAAGCGGCAAGCCATGCGTTCGAGTATCTGGAGAAGCAATTTTCGGCGGATGAAAAGGCGGAAAAAAGGTCAACCGTCGTAATCGCCACCGTACAGGGCGATATCCATGACATAGGCAAAAATCTCGTGGCGATGCTGCTTCGCAATCACGGCTTTTTGGTGATTGATCTTGGCAAGGACGTGCCTGCGCAAACCATCATCGAAGCGGCAAAGCAGCATGGTGCCGATATCATCGGCCTTTCCGCATTGATCACAACGACAGCGCCTGAGATGGAAAAAGTGATCGCACTTAAAAACGCCAACGGTGTTCATGCCAAGGTGATGGTGGGCGGTGCGGTTGTAACAGAGGAATATGCCAAAAGCATTGGTGCAGACGGCTATGCGCAAGACGCGGCAGAAGCGGTCAGATTGGCATCACGGCTTTTGGATCAATAATTTATTAAACGGAGTCAACATGAAAATCGAAATCGACACACACACGCATACGGTGCTGTCCGGTCATGCGCATTCCACGCTGCTGGAAAACGCAGCAGCGGCGGCCAAGGCCGGTTTGCGCGGCTTTGTATTGACCGACCACGGACCCGCGATACCCGGCGCACCGCCCGAATTCAATATCTGCACATACCCGTATCTGCCAGGCTATATTGAAGGCGTACGCATCTACCCCGGTGTTGAGGCCAACATCATTGATTATGCGGGCAAGCTCGATATTCGCGATGATTATCTGTGCAACACGGACTATGTCATAGCCGGTCTGCACGAGGTTGTGATACCGTCGGGCGGCAGAAACAATAATACGGAAGCGGTTATGGGTGCGCTCAAGCACAAACATGTGGATATTATCGCGCATCCGGACAACCCCGGCTTTGCGCTCGACTATGAAGCTGTCGTCAAGGCAGCCGCACAATATGGTAAGTTGCTTGAGGTCAATGATCATTCGTTTGACTATCGCCCGGGCGGCGTTGCGAATGCGGAGCGCTACCTTGCACTGTGTCGGCGCCATGGTGTGCGTGTGGCGGTTTCCAGCGATGCGCACTTTGCCTCGCACATGGGGCAGCATGCAGCCGCGCTGCGCGTGATCGAGCAAAACGCGTTCCCGCCTGAATTGATTGTCAATCTCACGATGGAACGTTTTGAAGCTTACCTGAAAGAAAGAAAAGCCAGACTTGCTGCGTAAACAAACACCGTGACTTTTACCGATTGAGTATGATACTATTGCTGTATCGTTTGTTTCTTGGACTCATTTATACTTTTTCATTTTGGAGGCTTTTTGATAAATGAATACGATTGAACAAAGGCTGGCTGCGCTGCGAGAGGAGAGGTCGCTCAAAAACCTGTTTTCCATTATTTGCAGCAACGGTGATGCCGTCGCCGCGGAGTACAATGAGGGCGGCGGTATTGAAAAAATCAGCTTCGCGGAATATGAGCAAAAAAGCTTTTCGGGCGCAGCTGTGCTCTCGCAGATGATGAAGGATGTGGAGAAAAACACATTCGTGGCGCTGCGGTTTGGCAATAATCCGCTCTGGCCGGCGGCCTTCTGGGCAATCGTTTTGGCGGGATACAGGCCTCTGCTGCTGGATGCTGCGGCGGATGACGCGCAGGTGATGCATGTGCTGCGCCAAGCTGGCTCGCGCACCATCGTTACAGACACGCCGGTCAGTGTCAGCGGCGTCACGCATATCGACCCCAAGGATTTTCTTGACGCAGAACCTTTGGATGAGGTTTTCGTTCCCGAGTACGGCGATGCCATAGCGCTTTGCACTTCGGGTACAACGTCCACACCCAAGGTGTATGTGTACACCGAGCAGGCACTGTGCGATCAGGTGCTGCTTGCCGATTATATCCATCAAAACAACAAAATCATCATGCATGAGGGCGTCATCAAGCAGCTCGCCTTCCTGCCATTCCACCATATATTCGGATTCATCGCGGTTTATCTTTGGTACACTTTCTTTGGAAAAACCATCGTTTATATCAAAAAGAGAACGGCTGAGGTGATACTGCCTGCTTGCAAGGATCATCAAGTGACGCATATCTATGCGGTGCCGCTGCTTTGGAATAACGTGGCCAAAGGCATATTGCGCAAGGCGAAGCTTCAGGGCGAGAAAACCTACGACAAGCTGCAAAATGCCAGCGATTTGAGCATCAAGATACAACGTCTGATGGGGAACTTTGGGCGCAAGCTCGTCTCGAAGCTGTTTTTTAAAGAGCTGCAGCAAAAGCTGGTGGGCGACAGCATACAGTTTATGATCAGCGGAGGCGGACACATACAGCCCGAGACGATTAAGCTGATTAACGCCATCGGCTATCCGCTCGTCAACGGCTTTGGCATGACAGAAACGGGAATCGATTCTGTGGTGCTCAATATGCACATCGACAAACGGATTGAATCCAGCGTCGGCAAACCGTTTGAGCCTATGGAATACCGTGTGGTGCCGCTCACTGAAGAGTGTAATGTGGGAGAGCTGCAGATACGCGGCAATGCGATTCACTCCGGACGCATGGTGGACGGTGTGTATATCGCGCGTGAGCCGGGCTGGTTCTCTTCGGGCGATATCGCGCGCGAAAAGGACGGCTATTTCTTTATCGAGGGGCGTTTGAAGGATGTCATCATCAACGAATCGGGCGAGAATATATACCCCGATGAGCTTGAGGATAGCTTCTCAGAGCTGCCGCATGTCGAGCATATCTGCGTGGCGGGTGTGGCCACAAAGGGCGTTTATGATATCACATCGCTGATCGTTTACATGGGTGAAAATCAGAATGATGAGGCCAAGGCTGCCGAGCTGATCGCGGAGATCTCGCGCATCAACGGCTTGCTGCCGATATACAAGAAGATCAGCAAGGCGTACTTATCGCTTGAACCGCTGCCGCTTGCGAACGGCATCAAGGTGCGGCGGCAGAAGGTGAAAGAAGCCATTGAGCGCGGACAGGGCGCGTTTGAAGAGATTGATATACGCGGCGGTGTCATCAAGCACTCAGCAGTTGAACGAACTGCCGTTAAATCAAGCGGCTTTGACAACGTGGAGATGGAGCAGATATGTGAGCGTGTCCGCGAGATATTTGCCGATGTTCTTGGCATCGAGCCCGATTCCTTCAAAGATACCGATCACTTTATCGAGGATCTTGGCGGTGACAGTTTATCCAGCCTCGGCGTTTTCTCCAAGGCAGAAGAATACTACGATGTCATCATACCCGATACCGAATATTTTTCGTGTGCCAGTGTGGAAGATTTATCGGAATTGCTGTACAGAAAGATTCACGATCTGCACGGCACGGCTAAGGCGCAGGACATAAGGGACGTCAATATCATCACACGGTTTGAACAGTCGCGAGAATATGAGGCGTTCTCAAAACGCATGATCGGGCTTCGCGACGCGAACATCAAAGACCCGTATTTTGTGCCGCACGATTCAGTGCTGCTCGATACGTCTTTAGTGGACGGCCGCGAAATAATCAATCTTGCGTCATACAATTATCTTGGCATGTCCGGCCATCCGCGCACGGTCAAAGCGGCCAAGGCCGCCATCGATAAATACGGCACATCGGCATCAGGCTCACGCATCATTGCGGGGGAGAAGACGCTGTTCAAAAAGCTTGAAGCCGCAATCGCCAAATGGAAGCACACCGACGACGCGCTTGTGCTGGTGGGCGGTCATTCCACCAATGTGACATTTGTAGGAAATTTCTGCAACGAGCGTGATTTGATACTCTACGACGCGCTCTCGCATAATTCGATCACGCAGGGCTGTCAGCTATCCAAGAGCGATACCAAGGCGTTTGCGCATAATGATATCGACATGCTCGAGCAGATGCTCAAGGCCGCGCGCAGCAAATACGAAAAAATACTGATCATCGTTGAGGGCGTGTATTCAATGGACGGCGATATCGCGCCGATACCAAAGTTCGTTGCGCTTAAGAAAAAGCATGGCGCGTTTTTGATGGTGGATGAAGCACACGCCACTTGCGTGATCGGACAATCGGGCGGCGGTGTGGATGATTATTTCGATTTACTGCCCGGCGATATCGATATCAAGATGGGCACGCTCTCAAAAGGGCTTGGCACATGCGGCGGCTATATAGCGGGTGAGCAGGCGTTGATTGATTGCCTGCGGTATTCACTGCCGGGGTTTATGTTTTCGGTGGGAATCAGTCCGCCTCTTGCGGCAGCGGCGCTCGAAGCTGTCAATATGATGCTTGAGGGCAATCCGGAGGTCGAAAAGCTGCATCAGAATATTGCGTATTTCGTGGAGGGTGCGAAAAGCAGAGGCTTTGACACTTGTCTCGCCAGCGAAACGGCTATCGTGCCGATACTCATCGGAGAAGATCACGATGCGTACGCATTATCCACCTTGATGCTGGAGCGCGGTGTGTTCGTGCCGCCCGCGGTCTATCCGGCTGTGCCAAGGCACCAAGCGCGTCTGCGCTTTTGTCTGACAAGCGCTCATAAGAAAGAGCAGATCGATTACGCGCTTGATACGCTTGATACGCTGTTCGCGCAAACGGGTATCGCTAAAAAATCTAAATAGAAAAAGGATAAGTGTGAAAGCCGGTTCTTTTCTTAACTATTGTTCATAAATGTTGCCCGCATGACAGCCAAGTGCGGGCTGTTTTTTTTGATGAGAAAGCTGTAATGCTTGTTTAAGAGCGGTTTTTTGGGGAATGATAGCTGTATGTAAAAGAGCAATTGCCCTCCAAATTATTGCTCTTTTCACATAGATGAGAGCCGGGGCTTTTGACCGGCTCTTTTATATTGCACGAAGGTTGTCCACAAATTCACACAATGCGTGAGTCCGAATAATATAAGATATAGTGGAGAGATGATTACACTAATTCATAACAGGAGGCGTAATACACATGGCTGAAGTGAGGATACCTTTTTGCGCAACAGCAGAGATACCACCGCCATTTATGCTGGATGAAGATTATGCAGACCCAAACGGCGTGAAGAGCGTGCTGTTTGACAAGAGCAACCTTCAGGTAGCCGGTAAAGAAGAAACAGTTGATGTCCCCAACATAGGGCCGGTAACGATGTGCATATTTTACGTGGTGGGTACGCTGCCTTACATTTGCAACGCATTTCCTATCGTGCAAAGCGATCTGGATTTTGATACGCAGGAGCAATCCGCGACGTTTGATGATACAGAGGGCAATACGGCCGCGGCCTGCGTTGAAACGACAACATCATCAGCGCTTGGATGGCTTTCGGCTGTGGGATGCATCAGCGTTGATGAGCCGGTAGGAGGTAGTTGTTCGTTGGCTGATATGCCATCGATCGAAAGCGTAACCGTGGATGATCTTGCGGTTGCCAACAATCTGACATCAACACTCACACCTGTCTGCGCGGATTATCCCGAGGGATGCGGTGAAGAACTCAAGAGAGTTGTCAAATGGAGAGGCTGCTTTGTTATCACCACAACTTGATAAACGCTCGCAAACGAAAAGTGCAAAAACCACAGGGCCATGCCAAAAACGGTGTGGTCCCTTTGTTTTACGCATGCTCAGCCAATGCAACAAGCCTGCGCGAGCGTTTGTCGGCCCACAGCATAATCACGGATAGCAACAGCGTCACCACTTCTGCAAACGGTCCTGCCAGCCAGATGCCGTCAAGAAGAAAGAACGTCGGCAGAATAAAAACGAAAACAATCACAACCAGTTGGCGGAAAGCGCTGATGAATATGCTTTTAAAACCTTGCGCGGTCGATTGGAAATACGCCGTTGACAGAACAGAAAACGCAAGTATCGGCAGAGCAAGCAAATTGAGACGCAGGCCGTTTGCGCACACCGCCATTGTGGGTGAGGCGGGATCGATAAACAATGAAACGGCAGCCTGCGGATACAATTGTATCAGCCCAAACATCACAACGGTAAACACGGTGCCAAGGCCTACGCCGGTCCAAAGTGTTTTCCAGACGCGGGATGGCTGTCCGGAGCCGTGGTTGTAGCCCATTATAGGCCCGATGCCCTGAAGCAGGCCGAGAACCGGCATCAGCACCAGAGTGAAAACGCTGCCAATGGCTCCCTGAGATGTGATGGCGGCATCACCGCCATACGCCGCAAGCCCTGCGTTGGTAAAAGCACTTGAAATGCCTGTGCCCAGATTGATGATGAAGCTTGAAGCGCCGATCGTGCAAATCTTAAACACTAGCGCAAAGCGTGGGCGAAGGTTCTCGAGCTTTAAGCGCAGCAAGCCCTGCTTTTTGATAAAGAAGTAATGAAACAGCAATCCAAATCCGACAAATTGCCCGATAATCGTCGCCAAGGCCGCGCCGGCAACGCCCATTCCCAAAGGCCCGATGAAGACAAAATCCAGTACGATATTCGTCAGCGCTGAGGCCACCTGGCTGACCATTGCAAAAACCGGCTTGCCTTCGCTGCGTACAATGGCGGCCAGCGTGAAAGAGGCAAGCTGCAGCACAAAAGCAGGCAGTATGATGCGCATATAGGAAAGCGCAGAAGGCATATTCGCTGCTGTCGCACCGGCAAGTGTCAGCAGCTGTGGCAGAAAAACCATGCTTGCAACAGACATCAAAAGGCTTCCGATGACGATCAACGTGGCGGTATTGCCAAACACGTGGTTGGCTTCGTTAAGCTTTTGCTCGCCCAGCTTGATCGAAACAAGCACCGCACCGCCGACGGCGAACAGCGTGCCCATCGCAAAAATAACAATCATGATGGGGAAGGCGACGGTTAAGCCGCCGAGCGCTTCTTCACCAACAAAATGGCCGACAAAAGCACGGTCCACAATATTGTAGATGGCATTGACAACCATGGCGAATATCGTTGGGAGAGAGAATTTGATGACCAGTTTTAAAATGGGGGCAGAGCCCATCTGCTTTGCGTGATCTGTCATATGATACCTCATTTATTAAGCTGACGAAACGCAGTATATACGTATAATTTTTAATTGTCAACACTTGGGCCAGCTACAAATTTGCATGCCAAGAGAATCGCATTTTATTTGCGGGATTTTGGTGATAGATATAGTTTGACTAAAGATAGAGAACAATAAAAAGAAAAGGAGCATGATGAAGATGGCAAAGGCAGGTATGCGCCGTCCCGATCCGGGTGATTCGCACGGCACAGAGAGCAATAAAAAGCTGCATCGTACCAAAAACGAGCAGCCACCCGTCCCGGAGATTCAAGGCAAGGCCAAGTCAGGCAAAACAAGAGCAGACAGGGCCAAATAAACGCAAAATCATATACGACAAATTTTCATTCCAACTTTATTTTATCAATGCTGTTGACAAAGCAAGCCGCATGCGCTATAGTTAGTTACACAAGTAGTTAACTAGAACAGTGAGGTGATGATATGCAGATGCAAGGCGATACGCCGCTGTTTTTGCAAATAGCACAGCAGATCGAAAACGCTATATTGTCGGGCGCGCTGATGGAAGAGACGCAGGCACCGTCCACAACCGAGATATCGATCAGCTGCAAGATCAATCCGGCAACGGCGCTCAAAGGTGTTACGATGCTCGCGGACGAGGGCGTGCTTTATAAAAAACGCGGGCTTGGCATGTTTGTGGCTTTTGGTGCCCGGCAGGCAATACTGCAAAAACGCAAGCAACAGTTTGGCGAGAAATTCATAGAGCCGATGCTGTGCGAAGCGCAAAAGCTTGATATTTCTAAGGAGGACGTTATTGAAATGATAAAGAGAGGTTGCGGAAAATGAGTGTTGTAGAAATCAAAAGCATTACGAAAAGCTATGGAACCGTAACGGCACTCAAGGATGTGTCGCTCACGTTCGAGGAAAACAAAATCAGCGGGCTGCTTGGGCGCAACGGCGCGGGCAAAACCACGCTGCTCAATCTGGTGACGGGTAGAATCTTTCCGAGCGAAGGCGAGATCACGATTGACGGTGAGAACGTGATAGAAAATGATAAAGCGCTGTCCAAGGTCTACTGCATGAGCGAGCAGCTTATGCACCCGGACAGCATGACGGTCAAGGATGTGCTCAAATGGACGCGTGAATTCTACCCGCAGATGGACAGCGAATATGCGCATGAGCTGGCCGATAAGTTTGCGCTCAATCCAAAAAAGAAGCTCAAAGCGCTTTCGACAGGCTACAAATCCGTGTATAAAATCATCGCGGCGCTCTCATCTAATGCGCCTGTGCTGCTGCTGGATGAGCCGGTATTGGGGTTGGATGCCAACTTCCGCGATCTGTTCTACCGTGAGTTGATTACGAGTTATACGAAGAATCCGAGAACAATTGTGATTTCCACGCATCTGATCGAAGAGGCTGCGGATGTGGTGGAAAACGTGTTGATCATCAAAAACGGAGAGCTGATTATGAGCGATACCACGCAGAACGTGCTTTCAGCAGGTTATACGGTCACCGGTTCGGCGCAGGCTGTGGATGGCTTTACAGCAGGCCGCAACGTGCTTGGGTCTGATATGCTCGGCGGTATCAAAAGCGCATATGTGCTTGACAGCACGATGCCTGATGATTTGCCGACAGGCATTGAGGTTTCGCGCATGCGGCTGCAGAGCCTGTTTATCCATCTGACAAACAATGGAGGTATACAAAAATGAGAATCAAATCTGCTTTTAAATATCAAATGAGCGAAGTCAAAAAGCCCATAATCATCTATTATATCGTGGTCGTATCGCTTTTGCTGCTGGCGTTCTTTGGCGCGCTGTGGCTGCGCCAGTGGAGCGGCAGCACAGCCAACGTACACGTTGACAATTATGGCTTTGGCGGCGCCTCGGTGATCTTTTTGTTTATACTCGGTCTTAACGCATATAAATCCACGTTTCATATGCTGATCGCCAACGGCGTATCCAGAAAAACGATGTTTATCAGCTTTGCGCTGATGGCGCTTTCAGTCAGCGTGGGTATGATGGCGGCAGATGCGCTGATCAGCCAGATTTCAACTCATGCGCTCAATTCGTTCGTTCATATAACGACGCGTTTTGAATACGCCGGCTTTGGCATGGGATTGTTGTGGATGTTCTGTGGAAACTTTGCCGCCATCGTGATCGGTTATTTGATCGCAGTGCTGTACTACCGCATGAACAAGCCCGTCAAGCTGCTGGTATCCATCGGCATCCCGGTTTTCTTTTTGATCATACTGCCTATATTCGACATGTATTTCTTCAGAGGCGCTGTTGTAAACGCACTTTTGGAGGCGATCCGTTTCTTATCAGGTGTATCCACAAACAATCCGCTGATCGGTATCGCCTCCGCATTGGTGTTGGGCGGTCTGGCCTATCTCGCCATACGGCGCGCGCCAGTAAAAGCATAAAAAAGCAGGTACTCAATTCGAAAGCAGCGCTTTGTCTCTTTGTGCAAGGCGCTGCTGCTTATCGAAAAAGGTCTCTTACGAGGGCGCCGCCCGCCTGTGCCCCTACGGGGCACAAGTAGGCAGAACAAAAAAGGGTTTATCGACAGTCTGTGCGCTTTGTCTCTTTGAGCAAGGCGCTTTTTATTTGCTGCGCCAGCTTATTTAATAAAAAGAGTTTGGAATGAGCGTTAACGGTATATTAATGCTATGAAACGAGGAAGGACATATGAAACAGAATAACGAAATGACATGGCATGAGCTTTATGAGCGCTTAACGGACGATCAATGTCCGATATGCCGATTGATGCTTGACCGCATATCGCAGCACATGGACAGCTTTTTGTATGAGAGCGTCACGGACAGGGATTTGCGCAAAACGATACGGGAAGAAAGAGGTTTCTGTAATTTTCATGCGCATATGCTGCTTAAAAAAGGCGACCCGCTGGCGCATGCGCTGGTTTATGCCGATCTGATCGGTGAGGCGGCGCATCATCTGCAAAGCAAAAAAGCCAAGCCGGCTTATCAGCATCATGAAGGCTGCATATTCTGTAAACAGGCCAATGATGCCGAAACAAGATACTTGAGCGTGTTCGCGGATGGATTTGGAAAGAAGGATTTCGCCACCCAATATACCAAAAGCGGCCTTATGTGCGTGCCACATCTCGAGCTCATACGCAATCAAAAACACAAAGCAAATGTAGCGGTGATCATTCAGATCACGCTGCAAAAATACGAGATGCTGCTATCGCATTTATCGGAGCTGCGCCGCAAGCATGATTACCGCTTTAACCGCGAGCCTTGGACGGACGAAGAAAAGGCGGCCTGGAGTAGCGCTGTGGATGTGCTTGTGGCAAAAGAGGGCATCAGAAGCTGAAATAATGGGCAATTGAGATAACAGATGATGCCGAATTGTTATAGAACCGGTACAGTAAAAGGATGAATGAAAAAATGCATGACCATAGGGCACAGGCAAGCGCATCCCATGACCCATGCAATCAATTATCTATACTATCAGTAAAGGATAATATCACTACTGAACTTTGACAGAGCCAAAAAAAGAAAAAACCCATAGAAAAACAGCAAATGCACGGTAAGAACCATACAGATGCTGCTTGCTTGCCTGAGCTATTGAACTATTTCAGCCTATGGCCGTATTTCTCTAGAACAAAGTCCAGGTCTTTATCGCCTCTGCCCGAACAATTTACTAATATTGAGCCTGTGTCCATCTCTTTTGCAAGTTTAATCGCATAAGCAATCGCATGTGCGCTTTCCAAAGCTGGAATAATGCCCTCTAGCTTTGAAAGCAGAAAGAATGCATCTATCGCCTCATCGTCTGATGCGGATTTGTAGATGACCCTGCCCAAATCCCTAAGATAGGCATGCTCAGGTCCGACTGAAGGATAATCCAGTCCGCTGGCAACAGAATACACAGGGTCAGGCTCTCCCTTTTCATTTTGCAGCATGATTGAGTTGAATCCATGCATAACGCCTTCTGTGCCGTATGTCAGGCTTGCGGCATGTTCGCCGATTTTTGTTCCGATCCCCATGGGTTCAACGCCGTATAGTTCAACAGGATCATTTAAAAATGCAGACATAATCCCCGCCGCGTTCGAACCGCCGCCCACACAAGCGACAACTGCGTCGGGAAGGTTGCCTGTCATATCCAAGAATTGCTCTCTGGCCTCTACACCAACTATCGTCTGAAAATCTCTCACCATGAGCGGAAAAGGATGCGGCCCTACGACCGAGCCAATACAATAAATAGCCTCTTCAAATTCACCCATGTATGCTTCGAATGCCGCGTCCACTGCTTCTTTGAGGGTTTTGAGTCCATGAGAAACAGGCACAACCCTGGCGCCTAATAACTTCATCCTGGCTACATTCGGTGCTTGTTTTGCGATATCCACTTCTCCCATATAAATATCACACTCAAGCCCGAAAAAAGCTGCTGCAGTTGCCAAAGCAACGCCATGCTGTCCCGCGCCTGTTTCTGCGATTATCTTTTTCTTGTTCAGATATTTCGCGAGGAGCCCTTCGCCCATACAATGGTTGAGCTTATGCGCGCCGGTATGGTTGAGATCTTCTCTTTTCAAATAAAGCTGACATCTGCCAATTGAATTTGACAAACGTTCACAGTGATATGTTGGCGTGGGTCTTCCCTGAAACTCTTTTCTGATTCTTCTGAGTTCGCTAATAAACCTTGAGCTTTTACATATGGTTTGATAGGCTGCTGATATTTTCTCAAACTCAGCAACGAGCTGCGGCGGTATAAACGCCCCGCCGTAATTGCCGAAAAAACCTTCTTTTGTTGGCGTTGTTTTCGAATAAGTCGCAAAGTCCACATCTGGTTTTAGCATCAAATTCTCCTTTTCAATGATGGTTGCAGGCTGGCTAAGCGATCGATATCCATACACCCTTCCATCATAACCATAGATTAATCTGCACAATTATATCACAAAAAATATGTGAAGAACCATCAAAAAATCTGAGCCCCATTGTGACATGAGGGCTGCCATGCATACTGAGCCCACTCAACTCAAACGAAAGATAATATCATGACTCTGATGGCCGGTTCTGTCCGATTGCCGCAATTGTCCTTATAATTGTAATGAATCATGCCAACTAACGACAATGTTCGCATATAGCACGAACAATATTCAATATGTATATACAAAAGTATGCGCAATCCGTTGACAGTCATTTTTCCGCTTTGTAATATGGAACATATAGTACGCTCTCGCAGCGAAAAGACGCTATATACCCAAAGGAGAGACATCATGAAAGCAGCCGTTATTATGGGCTCAATTTCCGATCTACCCGTTCTTGAGAAAACAATCAGCACATTAAAGAGCTTTGGCATCGCTGTGGATGCGCGTGTTTTAAGCGCACACCGCACACCAAACGAAGCGCATGCGTTTGCCGCATCGGCGGAGCAAAACGGCATTGAAGTGATCATCGCCGCCGCAGGCAAGGCGGCACATCTTGCGGGTGTGCTGGCCGCATACACAACGCTGCCGGTAATCGGGCTGCCTGTTAAATCGTCCACGATGGATGGCCTAGATTCACTGCTTTCGATGGTGCAGATGCCGCCGGGCATACCCGTGGCCACTGTGGCCATCGATGGCGCGGAGAATGCCGCGCTGCTTGCTGTGCAAATGCTCTCACTCAAATACGAAGCTCTTAAAGAAAAGCTTGCGGCGCACAAGGCTGAAATGGCGCGCAAGGTTAACGAATCGAATCAAAAACTTCAAAAGGAGATTGGCATATGACAAGGCAGAAAGAGCAGATGTATGAGGGCAAGGCCAAAAGGTTTTTGCCACCGACAATCCCGATCATGTGATTGTGGCATACAAGGACGACGCGACAGCGTTCAATGGAGAAAAACGCGGTACCATCGTCGGAAAAGGCGTGGTCAACAACAAGGTTTCCAATCATTTTTTCAAGCTGCTCGAAAGCCGCGGCATCAAAACGCATTATGTCGAGCAGATTTCAGACAGAGAGACAATCGTCAAAAAAGTGGACATCGTTCCGGTTGAGGTCATCGTACGCAACAAGGCCGCCGGCAGCTTCTCCAAACGCATGGGCATAGAGGAAGGCACAGTGCTCAAATGCCCGATACTCGAATACAGCTACAAAAATGACGCACTTGGGGATCCGTTTATCAATTCGTACTATGTGCGCGCTCTTGATCTCGCGACAGACGCGGAGATGGAGACCATCAAGGACGTATCTTTCAAAGTCAACGATATTTTGAGCGAATACTTAAATGGATTTGGCATTGAGCTGATCGACTTCAAGCTGGAGTTCGGGCGTTTTCACGGCAAACTGATTCTCGCGGATGAGATATCGCCGGATACCTGCCGTTTCTGGGATATCAAGACGGGCAAAAAGCTCGATAAAGACCGTTTCCGCAGAGATCTTGGGGATGTTGAGGAGGCTTATCAGGAAGTCATCCACAGGTTGATGGGGGAATAGCATGCCATATAAAACACCGAAGCCGTATGTGCGCACAAAGCCGCAGGACGATTGTATGCATGAAGAATGCGGCGTTTTCGGGCTGTTCTGTCCCGATTGCTGCATAGAGCCAACCGAGGCGGCTTACTATGGGCTGCTTGCGCTGCAGCACCGCGGACAGGAAAGCGCGGGCATCGCGGCTGCGAAAAACGGGCGGATCGACTACCATAAGGATATGGGACTTGTCTCCGAGACGTTTCGCAACGGACTCAATAAGCTGATTGGCGGCCATGCGGCGATAGGGCATGTACGCTATTCAACAATGGGTGATTCGCTTCTCGCGAATGCGCAGCCGCTCGTCATCAGCTCCAAGCGCGGCCAGATTGCTTTGGCGCACAACGGCAACCTGATTAACGCCAGACAATTGCGCGATACACTCGAAAGCGGCGGCGCGATATTCCAGACAACGATTGATTCGGAAATCATTGCGGCGCTGATCGCCAAAAACAGCAGCAACGGCATTATCGATGCCATCACGAAAACCATCGAGGAGCTAAAAGGCAGTTACGCGCTGGTGATCATGACGCCGGATATGCTGATCGGTGTGCGCGATCCAAAGGGCATTCGGCCCATCGCGCTTGGTCGCGTTGGCAGCGCCTATGCGTTCGCATCCGAGTCCTCGGCTTTTGATGCCATCGGAGGCGAATTTATACGCGACTTAAGGCCGGGCGAAATCGTCGCCGTGGACAAGCAGGGTTTAAAGTCATACCAAGGCGGCAGCGCGAAGGACACGGCGCTGTGCATTTTTGAATATGTGTATTTTGCACGTCCCGATTCGGATATAGACGGCATGCCGGTGCATATGGCGCGCGAGCAGGCCGGTGCGCGACTAGCGCTCACAAGCGCTGTTCCGGTGGATGTTGTTGCGGCAGTGCCCGATTCGGCGCTTCCGGCTGCGATGGGATATGCCAATCAGCTGGGGCTGCCATACACAATGGCGCTTTCAAAAAACCGCTATGTGGGGCGCACATTCATACAGCCCTCTCAGGACAAACGCGAAATGAGCGTGAATATCAAGCTTAACGCGCTCAAACGCAACGTGCGCGGCAAGCGTGTGCTGCTGGTGGATGATTCCATCGTGCGCGGCACCACATCCAAACGCATCGTCGAGATGCTCAAGCTTGCGGGCGCGAAGGAGGTGCATCTGCGCATCAGTTCGCCGCCTGTCAAATACCCGTGCTTCTTTGGCATCGATACGTCTACACACGATCAGCTCATCGGCGCAAAAAAATCGGTGGAAGAGGTGCGTCGCTTTATCGGTGCGGATTCGCTCTATTATTTGCCGATTGAAGAGCTCTTAAAGACGGTGGAAGGCGCAGCGTGCAATTTCTGCGTGGGTTGTTTTAACGGTCAGTATCCGGATGATGTGTCGGCGTTCGCATCATGCGGAACAAAGAACATGCTCGATAAATAAGGAGACATAATGGCTTATACATACAAAGATGCGGGCGTGGATGTGCAGGCAGGCTATGAAGCGGTCAAAATGATGAAACAGCATGCCGCGTCCACTTTTAATGAGCGCGTGCTTAGCGGCATAGGCTCGTTCGGCGGCATGTACGCCTATGGCGACAATGTGCTGGTTTCAGGAACGGACGGCGTGGGCACAAAGCTCAAAGCCGCCTTTGCAATGGGCAAGCATGACACGGTGGGTATCGACTGCGTGGCCATGTGCGCGAATGATGTGGTTTGCCACGGTGCAGCGCCGCTGTTTTTTCTCGATTATATCGCCACAGGCAAGCTGTATCCCGCTGTGGCGGCAGATATCGTCAAGGGCGTGGCGGAAGGATGCAGGCAGGCGGGCTGCGCGCTGATCGGCGGTGAAACGGCTGAGATGCCGGGCTTTTATCAGGATGGCGAGTACGATATCGCTGGCTTTTGTGTGGGCAGCGTGGAAAAGTCAAAGCTCATCAACGGCAAGGATTTAAGATCGGGCGATGTGCTGATCGGGCTTGCTTCGTCCGGTATACACAGCAACGGTTTTTCGCTTGTGCGTAAGTTGATCAGTATGGACAAGGCCAAGCTGTCGGCATATATTGATGCGTTCGGCAAAACGATGGGTGAGGAGCTGCTCACACCCACGCGCATCTATGTCAAACCGCTGCTCAAGCTCATGGAGAAATCAAATATACTGGGCGCGGCGCATATCACCGGCGGCGGCTTTATCGAGAACATACCCCGCATATTGCCTCAAGGGCTTGGAGCGAAAATTGAGCTTGGCAGTTGGGACATGCCGCCCGTATTTGATCTGCTTGTCAGCGAAGCGAAGCTTACGACTAAAGATGCCTACAACACGTTTAACATGGGCATCGGCATGGTGCTGGCTGTTCGTGAGCCTGATGTCAATGCTGTTTTGTTCGCCGCGAGAGAGCTTGACGAAGCCTCGTATGTAATCGGCCATGTGCAGAAAGGCGAAGGGGTGACGCTTTGCGAATAGAGAGGCTGATGGTGATGGTATCAGGCGGCGGTTCGAATCTGCAGGCGCTGCTTGACGCGTGTGCGGACGGGCGCATACCCGCGCGTGTGACGGGCGTGATATCAAGCAGGGCAGACGCGTATGCGCTAAAGCGCGCCGAAGCGGCCGGGATTCCTGGCACGGTGATATCCCGCAGTGATTACGCCGATGCGACTGCGCACGATGCGGCTGTGATTGAACAAATCAAGCAATATGGCGGG
>OBJA01001260.1_pt1 | contig 18078 bp, 21 predicted proteins | sample 1519751 | NCBI WGS metagenome assembly OBJA01 (sample SAMEA3881238, study PRJEB22517) | soil metagenome | biome: lake sediment; feature: soda lake sediment; material: sediment, water from around vicinity | place: India | collected 2013-12-23 | depth 3 m | reverse complement strand
ACCGTAGTTGGACCGTAGTTGGACCGTAGTCTGACCGTAGCGCTACGGTCAGACCACGGTCCAACTACGGTCAGGATACGGTGGAAATCCGGGGTAAATATTTCATTGGCTTGTGGGTTTTATGGTTATTGGAGCTATTGGGTGGGCAATCCCATGCCCCCTGCTCCATGCCCCCATACCAAATACTAGATTCTCCCTTCTGTCGTTGCTAAAATTCTTAGGGCAGTCAGTTGACAAATACCAACTGCTTTTTCTCAATATCTGACCTTCCTGTCCGTTGATTTAAATGTTGATGGCTTCAACGGACTGAATCTCAGGGATTGCTTTTTTCATGGCTTGTTCCACACCCGCTTTCAGGGTCATGGTGCTCATGGGACAGCTGCCGCAGGCTCCCAGCAATTCAACGTTCACAACCATTTCATCGGTCAGGTTTACAAAGCGGATGTTTCCGCCATCAGCCTGAAGGTAAGGACGGATCTGGTCAATTACGTTTTCGATCTTGCGAATTAATTCTGTGTTAGACATGGGTTGTTAAAATTAAAAAGATGAACTTATTGTTGGTTTACAGTAGTATTGATTGTTTTTTGCTGTTTGTTGTTAATAATGGATATCTGCCGGGCTGTTTCTTCGGCCAGTTGATGGAAAAAAGGCCAGGCGGGGTTGGTGCTGTCTAAAGCCCCGGGCTTGCCGTTGTCGCCTGCTTCACGCACTCCCTGAATCAGGGGTATCTGCCCCAGAAGGGGAAGCCCCAGTTCGGTGGCCAGTTTGGCTCCACCTCCATTGCCAAACAGGAAGTACTTGTTTTGGGGTAATTCGGCAGGAGTGAACCACGACATGTTTTCTATGATTCCCAAAATAGGCACGTTAATCTTCTCATTGTTGAACATATTCACGGCCTTGCGGGCATCGGCAAGGGCCACCTCCTGAGGGGTGGTAACAATCACCACCCCCGTGAGCGGGGTTGACTGAACCAGCGACAGGTGAATATCCCCGGTTCCTGGAGGAAGATCAATGATCATGTAATCCAGCTCGCCCCAGTGCGCATCCGTGAAAAGCTGTTTCAGGGCTGCAGAGGCCATAGGCCCTCTCCAGATCAGGGCTGTGGAGGCATCCACAAAAAAGCCGATTGACAAAAGATTTACCCCATACTTTTTGGGTGGAACTACCCGGGCCTTGCCGTTTTCTTCAACCGCCTGCATGGCTACATCATGCATATCGAACATAAGTGGTACGGATGGCCCGTAAATGTCCGCATCAACAAGGCCTACACTTGCCCCGGTAGCAGCAAGGCTTACAGCCAGGTTGGCAGCAACAGTTGATTTGCCTACCCCGCCCTTGCCGCTGGCTACGGCGATGATGTTTTTTACTCCTCCCAGAAGGGGCTGCTGTGACTCGCGCGGGCTGGTTACCCTTGAGCTAAGGTGAACTTGAACCTTTGCTTCAGGGTCAACCATATCATGAATGGCACGGATACAGGCTTTTTTCAGGCTATCCTTCAATGGACAGGCTGGGGTGGTTAATACCAGGGAAAAAGAAACCTCTTTGCCATTGATCTCCAGATCCCGGATCATGCCAAGGCTAACCAGATCCTTTTTCAGATCCGGGTCAATCACATGACTCAAGGCTGCCAGTACATTTTCAACAGTTAAGGGCATTTGCTATGCTTATTTAGTTTGTGTAAAAATAATATTTTTTCACTTCATAACAACCACTGGAAATACCGAATTATGGTATTTTAATACTTTAATTCCAGGGCAGGATCCCAGAAATACTTTTCAAAATTGATTACCTGATCGTTGCTAACCTGAATTCCTTCATTTTTAAGAAGTTGCTGCATCTGCTCCGGGTTGCCGAAAAAATGTTTGCCCGTCAGGGTGCCATTGCGGTTTACTACCCTGTGAGCAGGCACATGCAGACTTTGGCTGTGACTTAGGTTCATGGCCCATCCCACCATCCGTGCTGAGCGGGCGCTGCCAAGGTATCTGGCAATGGCCCCATAAGTGGTGACCCGCCCTTGAGGTACAAGACGTACCACCTGATACACCATATCAAAAAAACCTGTTTCCATTATTTGTTCAGGCGAAACTGCAGGTAATGGATTGGCAGTCCTTCTTGCAGGTATTTGGTTTCGTAGTGGGTTTGAATATCTTTAAGCCCATGGGTTTCAAGATGATCATCAGCATACAGGTTGAAAGTGTGGGCAAGCAGATGGTGGTTGGCTTCCCTGATCGTTTCCAGGGTAAAATCAAACAGGAAGCGGTTGTCGGTTTTCAGGTGGATGATTCCCTGGTTGTTGATGATGCGGCTGTACCTTTCCAGAAATTCTGGTCCTGTAAGTCGCTTGCGTTTGCGGGTTTCCTGTAGCTGGGGATCCGGGAAGGTGATCCATATCTCTGAAACCTCATTTTCAGCAAAAAAATGATTGATGCGCTCGGCCTGTATTCGCAGGAAGGCTACATTTTGCAACCCAAGCTGCAAAGCAGCCTTGGCTCCTTTCCAAAGCCTGTCGCCTTTAATGTCAATACCGATAAAATTCTTCCCTGCAAAAGCCTGGGCCAGGCCCAGGGTATATTCTCCTTTGCCGCAACCTATCTCCAGAACGATGGGATGATTGTTGGAGAAGTAATCCCTGCACCAGTTGCCGCGCAATTCATGGTCGGGGCAGGGGTAGCGGTCCCCTGGCTGAACTACGTTGGGAAAACTGTTGATCTGTGAAAACCTGAAAAGCTTATTCTTTGCCACGTCCAGAAATCAGAAAAAGTTGCAAAGATAAGCATTACCGGTGTAATATCCAGGCATTTGGTTCAATCTGTTGCTGAACATGGTTCAGTTGTTCTTCGGCCTTTTGCAGATCATAATAGTAACCATAAGCCACTCTGTGAAACCCTTTTGGAGTTTGCATATATACCCCTGCAAGATCAGCTCCCTTTTTTCTAAGCTCCAGGGCAAAGGCCTCTGCCTGGTTGTCCTGCTCAAAACTCCCAACAATGATATAATATACCGGCCGTCCGGGTTCTGGTCGGGGAGGCTGGGCATATGCATCGAAGGCCTGAACCTGGGCTTCTCCGGCCGCCAGAGGTTCTTCCTCAAGGGGGATTTGCTGAACAGGGGCTTCAGGTTGGGGTGGAAGTATCTGCTGGGTGGCTACGGGTGCAGAGGTACCAAACAAGCCATCAGAACCAAAAATGAATCGGTAATTAAAAGCCAGTATGATAATGACTATCAGCACCGGAACCACAGTATATGCTATCCACTTCAGGGCAGGAGGCAGGCCTGCTGCTTCCTCCTTTTCTGGGGCTTCAGCTACAACCTGCTCTTTTTTGTCAACCGCTTTGGGGGAGGAAGCAACAACTTCCTTTTCCTTAACAGGTTGAAGATCCGGAGCGGGTTTGGCAGGCTCTTTCACACTGCTTAATCCTGAAGCATCTCCCAGGTAGTTGATGGAGCGATCCGGAACAAAAGCAATATCCCCATCAGGGTTCAGGCTGAAAATGCCTACATTTTGCAGCTCAACCTTGCTGCCAGCCTGCAGGGATTCATGCATGTGACTTACAAAATCAGCAATGAATTTCCTTACTTTTCCCTGATCAACCGACTCACGATTGGCTATATGATGAATAAGGGGAGTTTCTCCTTCTTTCAGATGCTGGTTGAATGCGATGATCCTGCTGGGCGATTCTACCTTTTTCTCCTCAGGAATGAAGCGTGCGGGAACATACTGGGTGGAAAAGGTCCCCAAGCCGGGGACTATCACCGATTCATGATCAAAAAGAAGTTCACTGATGTAAATTCCAATTTTCATTTCTTTGAAATTTATAAAGACCTTGTCTTTGGTTTTATTAAATGCCAGGGAAACTTTGCTTTCTTTGTGTACGGGAAAATGAAGCTTCAGGTTATTCCTTTTATACGAAAAAATTTGCGGACTTTTTTCAGAACTTCAGCATCCACTAAAAAAAGGATCAGTTTTTGAAAAGACCATGTATCTCAGCATCAATCTTTTGTATCACATGGCCCAGGTCCCCGGGGTTCTCGCTGAACTTGATGGTGTCGACATTTACAACAAGCAGTTTGCCCTGTTTGTATCGGCTGATCCATTCTTCGTAGCGTTCGTTCAGGCGCTTGAGGTAATCAAGCCTGATTGAGTTCTCATATTCCCTGCCGCGCTTTTGTATCTGGCTAACCAGGGTGGGCACTCCTGCCTTCAGGTATATCAACAGATCGGGAGGCTGGATAAACGAGCTCATCAGGGTAAACAAGCTGGTGTAATTGTCATAGTCGCGCGATGACATCAAACCCATGTCGTGCAGGTTTGGGGCAAAAATGTTGGCATCTTCGTAAATGGTGCGATCCTGAATAACTGTTTTTTGCCCGTTGCGGATGTCCACGATCTGCCGGAAACGGCTGTTCAGAAAGTAGATCTGCAGGTTGAACGACCAGCGCTGCATGTCTTCATAAAAATTGTTCAGATATGGGTTGGTTTCCACATCTTCATAATGGGCTTCCCAGCCATAATGTTTGGAAAGTAAGCCGGCAAGGGTGGTTTTCCCTGAACCGATATTTCCGGCAATAGCAATATGCATATGTTTATGGTTTAGTGGTTCTCATTTGGAAGGTGGTCAGAAAAGGCCCTGCCGTATCTGATACAGATGGATGGCCCGGGAGGTCTGCAGCATCAATAATTGTCCTTGCACAAACCCTCTTTCCACGTTTTGTTCAGGCAACAAATATACTTTTTCTGTCCTTTTATTATAGTTAAAAATTTTGATTTGATCTTTTATAAAGAAAATGATGTTCTCGCCCGTTATCTGAAAAGGGGTAGTTAAGGCTGCAGGGATGCGGAACAGAAAATTGCCAAGCCGGTCGAAGACAAAAATAATGCCTGACAGGCAGCTGATGTACAGTTGGTTTTGTGCTTCCACCATGAAAACCGGATCTTTTAAGTCGGGCAATATCCCTTGTATATTGTCAAGGCTGAATACCTGGCGCAGGCTGGCATCGTATCGTTTCAGGCTCACAGGATGGGTAAAAATAGCCCAGAATCCTTGTTGGGCAGAGGAAGCCACCAGGGCAGGAGGAACCGATTGCATCCAGTCAGGAGGTAAGCCGGGCATTGAACGCGGGGCAAGGTTCTTGTCAAGGAATTCTATCATCCCTGACTGGGGGTAATACAACAGGATATTCAGCGGGTCCAAAGGATCCACAAATTGCAGGGGTCCGAAGCGGGGGTTGTTGTAATTCATCCTCTTTCGGCTTGCCGGCTCATAACGATGCAATCCCTGCTGATCGATCCAGTAGAGGTTACCCAATGCATCCATACGAATAAATGAAGCTTCTGCAGGAATGCTCTCCAGCAGCCGGACTTCCAGCGGGGACTGTGCTCCCAGGAGATGAGCAGAAAAAATGAAGAGCAACAAAATGAAAACTTTGTGCACCTGTGAAGTATTACTGATTGATAAATTTCAGGATCTCGTCCACGTATTTTCGTCCGTTGAACAGCCTGGGCACTTTGTTTTGCCCGCCGATTTTCCCTTTTGACTTCAGCCAGTTAAAGAAAGTGTCTTTGGGGGCTATAGTCACCCGTGGCATTTTCAGCATCAGGTTTGCAGTGCGCTTGGCTTCATAATCCGAGTTCAGGCTCTGCAGCTGGCTGTCGAGCACCTCGGTAAAACGCTGCAGGCTGTCGGGTTCCTTTTCAAATTCAATGATATATTCGTGGGCAGCAGCATCATTCTGATCCAGGAAAACAGGGGCAGCAGTATATTCGCTGATAATAGCCTGCGTTGCCCGGCAGGCTGCATCCAGGGCTTTATCGGTGTTATCCACTATGACTTCTTCTCCGAAGGCATTGATAAAATTGCGGGTACGGCCCGAGATGCGGATACGGAAGGGATGGGTGCTGGTAAACTGCACCGTGTCGCCGATCATGTATCTCCATAGGCCACCATTGGTGGTGATCACAAGAGCATAATGGGTATTGAGCTCCACTTCCTGCAGGGGGATGATCTTTGGGGTTTGCTGCTCCAGGCTGTCAAGGGGGATAAATTCGTAAAATACGCCATAATCCAGCATCAGAAGCATGTCGTCGGCCCCGCGTTGTTCCTGTATCCCAAAAAAACCTTCAGAGGCATTATAGGTCTCCAGGTAATACATGCTGCTGGAGGGGATGATCTTTTCAAATTGCTCGCGGTAGGGAATAAAACTCACCCCTCCATGGATGAACAGCTCCAGCTTGGGCCATACTTCCAGGATATTCTGGTAGCCGGTAATCTGAAGGATCTTCTTTAACAGCAACAGGTTCCAGGAAGGCACCCCGCTGATGCTGGTCACATCTTCTTTTATGCTGGAATGGGCGATCATTTCCAGTTTCTCTTCCCAGTCATCATGAAGGGCAAGAGCCAGTTCAGGAGTGCGCAAAAACTCACCCCAGAATGGGAAGTTCTGCAGCAGAATGGCCGACAGGTCCCCGAAATAGGCGTTGCTGTTGAATTCGCTCACCTTGTGGCTGCCCCCCATGATCAGCCCTTTGCCACTGAAGATCATGGTGTCGGGCTGATTCTGGCAAAATATTGACATTACATCCTTTCCTGCCCTGAAATGACAATCCTCAAGGGATTCATCGCTAAGGGGAATGAATTTGCTTTTATCGCTGGTAGTGCCCGATGATTTGGCAAACCATTTGATCTCTCCGGGCCAGAGCAGGTTTTTCTCACCCTTGAGCAAACGGTCTACGTAAGGTTTGATATCATCGTACTCCTGCAGGGGAACCCGCCTGGCAAATTCCTCATAGGTGCGTACCTCCCCATAACGGTATTTTCGGCCCCATTCGGTATCGCTGGCCGAGTCAACAAGTTTCTTTAACAACTCCCCTTGTACCTCAATGGGATTTTCTTTAAAATACTCAATCTGCGAATAGCGGCTCTTGAAGTACCACGATAAAACGGTGTTGATGAATGACATATAATGAGGAACCTTTTAAGTCGTTTGCCTGTTTTTTTGCAAATTTACTCATTCTGTAGTTTTCCTAAAGGCCCTGCCGGTCATTTTATTGCTTTTGGGCGATAGGTTTTAAAAAAATCAGGATTCGCAATAAAAGTTTTATTTTTGAATAAAAAGAAGATGGTTTTATGTAAAAAAATATAACATGGATTTTACAAAGGCTTTTGTATATGATGGTTCCAGGCCGCTGTCAGATTATGATCCTGCATTCACCGGCCAATATTCCTCCAGGAAGCAGGTGAGTGAGGTTTTTCGCTCGGGGCTTACTGAACTGCGCGAATTGCAGGGGCGGCTGTATGCACAGGGTACATATGGAATTCTGATGATCCTTCAGGCCATGGATGCCGGAGGCAAAGACGGGATCATCAAGCATGTGATGTCGGGGGTTAATCCCCAGGGCTGCCAGGTGAAGAGCTTCAAGGCACCAGCCGGAGAAGAACTGTCACATGATTTCATGAGACGGTGCATCAAGGCTCTTCCCCAAAGAGGGCATATCGGGATATTTAACCGTTCGTACTATGAGGAGGTGCTTATTGTCAAAGTGCATGAACAACTTCTTCATAAGCAGGGCCTGCCCGCCCTAAGCCAGGGAAAATCACCCGATGAACAATTCTGGGAAAACCGCTACCAGGATATTTGCAATTTCGAAAAATATATGAGCAACAATGGTTTCCCGGTCATTAAATTTTTTTTGAATGTTTCCAGGGAGGAACAAAAGAAAAGGCTTATGTCGCGCATCAAGAAAACTTCCAAAAACTGGAAGTTCGACCTGGGAGATGTTGAAGAGCGTCAGTACTGGCCACAGTACAGGCAGGCATATGAAGCCATGCTCAAAAATACCCATACCAATTATGGCCCATGGTTTGTAATACCGGGTGATAAAAAGTGGTTTGCCCGAACAGCCGTCTGCCGGATATTGGTTGATCAGCTTCAGCAGCTTGGGCTTCAATATCCCAAGGCAGGCCCCCTTCATCAGGAGCTGCTTGAAAAAGGAAAAAAGTTGCTGAAGAACGATGCTTGATGTTATAATAAAGAGAATCAGCTCCCGTTTTTAAGGAACAATAACATATCACAAATTCCTTAGCTTTGTATACCTGTTCTCACATCCTGTATCCAGAATCTGTTGGCAACTTTAAAAAATAAGGAGATCTATTCGCGAAAGCAGCGCTGGAAACTGTTCCTGCTGTTTTTTGCTGCAGTGATCGTGGGGACATCACTCTACTATACCGATATTCTTGTCAGGAAAATTGCCAGCGACGAATTGCAGAATGTTTCCCTTTGGGTTGATGCCATACAGACAAGGGCCGGCCTGATCCGTGATACAGAAGAATTCTACAGGGAAATACAGGAAGAGGAGCGCAACCGCGTGGAATTGCTTACCATGGCATACCAGCGTATTTTTGCCCATAACACAGCAGACGAAGAACTTACCTTCTACTGGCAGATCATCTCCTACAACAATACCATACCTATTATTATTGTTGATAAGGATAACCGCGTGGCTTCGCGAAACCTGGATCCCCGCTTCGGAAACCCCGAATTCTTTACCCCTGAGCTACAGGAATACTTCTCACTGTATTCGCCCATGTCGTTCACCTTCGGGCATCCCCTGGCAGAGGAAACACAATGGATTTATTACCAGGATTCCAGGGTCTTCAACAAGCTGCGGGAAGTGCTTGATGACCTGATCAATTCATTCTTTTCCGAGATCGTGATCAATTCGGCCAACGTACCTGTGATCATTACCGACAGCCTAAGGCAAAATATTATAGATTACGGGAATATAGACAATTTTGACCGGGACGATCCCATTGAAGTGAAAAAGCTTATTGCTGCCATGCAGGGAAAAAACCCGCCCATTACGATTGATCTTCCAATATATGGGACATGCCATGTCTACTATACCAATTCCTACTTGTTGACCCAACTGCGTTATTACCCGGTTTTTCAGTTTGTGGTGATCGGCATTTTCCTGCTGGTAGCCTATATCTTGTTCAGCCTGGCGCGCAAGGCCGAACAAAACAAGGTATGGATCGGCATGTCAAAGGAAACGGCCCATCAGCTTGGCACCCCGCTGTCGGCCCTGATGGCATGGATCGAGATCCTGAAAATGAAGGGAGTGGATGAAGAAACCATTCACGAGATATCTAAGGATGTAAAGCGCCTGGAGAGCATCACCGAACGCTTTTCCAAAATCGGCTCACCCCCCCGGTTGATTCCTGAAGATGTGGTGGGGCACCTGCTTGAATCCGTTGAGTATATGAAAAAACGAACCTCCCGCAAGGTTCAGTTTGAAATGCAACTGCCACAGAACCCCGTGGTGGTCCCCTTAAATGCCAATTTGTTTGAATGGGTAATCGAAAACCTGTTTAAAAATGCCATAGATGCCATGGAAGGTGCCGGAAAGATCACCGTGCACCTGGAAGAGCAGCAACGGTATGTGCTCATCGATATCAGCGATACCGGAAAGGGGATTCCACCCTCAAGGCATAAAGCCATCTTTAATCCGGGTTTCACCAGCAAACAACGGGGATGGGGATTGGGGCTGTCGTTGAGCAAGCGGATCGTGAAGAATTATCACAAGGGGAAACTTTTCGTTAAATCATCTGCCATTAACCAGGGAACTACTTTCCGGATCATGCTGCGCAAGTGATCCGTTTTCGCAGAAATTCCTTTATTTTGTGGCCTGGTTTTTTCTTCCATGGCTGTATGAAAAATGTCCTGCTGATAATAAGCTGCTGGCTGCTGTTGCTGATGCCCGGTTACCGGGCCTTATGCAACAACAAACCCCAGGGGGTCTGCCTGGAATCGTTGATGGATCAAACCCTGGCAGCCCTGTACCATTTTGATTTCCCAAGGGCCGATTCCTTATCGGGCTGCATGCTGCAGATTGATCCTCACCATTATCTGAGTCATTTTACCCGTTCACATTACCTGTGGTGGATGATCATTACCCATCAGCGGGATGAAAACCTTGAAAAAGAATATTCAGCAACCATTGCAATGGCAAAGGCCAGGCTGCCTTCTGCGGAAAAGAAGCCTGACATCAATGATGTGTTTTATCATATAAATATTTATGCCATGCAGGCAAGGCTTAGCCTGCAGAAAAAGGAATACCTGCGGACTATCTGGAACCTTCGCGCCTGCGTGCGTCAGCTGGATTACTCCCGTGGAAAGGAGAATTTGCACGGGGGCTTGTATCTTACCTCCGGATTATACAATTACATGTCGGGTTATTCCCAAAAGCGTTTCCCGGTTCTAAAGGCTTTTAGCAGGGTGCTTCCCGAAGGGGAAATGCAAATGGGTTTGCAGCAGTTGCAAAAGGCCGCTGCAAGCAGCAACCCGGTCTGGAAAACCGAAGCCCACTACCTGCTGATGAAAATTTACCTGGAAATGGAGTTGCAACCCGGGCAGGCAATGGTGTACAACCAATGGCTGATCGACAATTTCCCCGGCAATCTCACCTACTGGCAGTATCGATACAGAATCTGTAAAGCCATGAAAGATGAACCGGGGATGGAGTCCTGCAGGGTGAAAATCAGGCAGCTGGCCTTGGGTCATGCCGGAATCAGCAAGCTTCAACGCGATTTTTTCCTGCAGTTTGCAGAAGAGTAATCCAGGGCATTCACCGAAGACTGCATAATTAGTGATTCCCCCTTTTCTTTAAAAAATACCTGGAAAAAATCTCCCCGGAGGCATTCTCCGGCTGATCATCCTTTCCCTTCATTATTAGCTCAAAGACAAATCAAACCCGGGCAAGGCTTTTTATCTACCCGTCACCTCCCCGTCATCTACCCGTAAATTTACGGGTAGATGACGGGTAGGTAACGGGTAGATGACGGGTAGATAAAAAGGATGGCCAGGAGTTGAATGGAGGTTTTTTCAAGGGAAGGTTAAAAAGCAGGGACTTGATCTGCAATCTGCCCACCAGAATTTACGGGCGCAACCCCGGGGTGCCCTGTCTTCTTTTTTATAAAAAACAGGCCGAATCTGTTTGCTGGCAGATTCGGCCTATTGCAGGAGTATTTCTGATTTTTATTTTTTCTCACGCCGGAAACAAAGGAACCAGTCCAGGCAATATTTGTCATCATCCTGGTTTTCCATTCTTTCTTTAAGCGAGCCACAGGATCCTGGAGGGGGCAATATCACATCATCGCCGGGCTGCCAGTTGGCTGGAGTGGCTATTTGTTCCTTTTCGGCCTTTTGCATGGCGATGATCATTCGTTTGATCTCATCCATATTTCGCCCCGTACTCAGGGGGTAATACAGCACGGCTTTCACCCTGGCTTTTGGGTCGATGATAAATACTGCCCGCACGGCCTGGGTAGTGGAGGCATTTGGCTGTACCATGCCATATTTGCGGGATACATCCATTTTGATGTCCTCAATAACCGGGAAATTGATTTCTACATTTTTCATTCCCTTGAATTCTATTTTCTCCTTGATGGTTCGTATCCAGGCAATATGTGCAAAAATGCTGTCGATGGAAAGGCCGATGAGCTCGGTGTTGAGTTCGCGGAATTCTTCCTGCATGGCGGCAAAAGTCATGAACTCTGTGGTGCAGACGGGTGTGAAGTCAGCAGGATGGCTGAACAAGATCACCCACTTGCCCTGATAATCCTCAGGGAAGTTGATGGTTCCCATGGTAGTTCTTGCTTTAAAGGCAGGGGCGGGGTCACCGATCAGGGGCATTCGGACAATTTCTGAAGTTTGGATGTTCTCTTCCATTGTTTGGTATTTTGGTTAAATAATAAATTGAATGAATGCTTCAGGCATGTTATAACAACCAATGGAAGTATTTGTTTTTCCAGATCAGGAAACGGGCAGAACAAAAAGCCCGGTCCTTTACAGGGTGGGGTAGAAGGCGTCCTCAATATGGTTTACCTGGTGAAGGGAATCGTTAAAAAGGACCGTGATGATATCGAAGCGTACCTCAAGGTCCAGTTGGTTTTTGTCAAGGTACTCATTGGCTGCTTTGATCAGCAGGCGTTGTTTGCTGCGGGTGACTGATTCCTGGGGCTCGCCGAAGTATCGGCTTTTGCGTGATTTAACTTCGGCAATGACAAGCAGCTCATCGTTGCGGGCGATGATATCCACCTCAAGATGGGAAGTGTGCCAGTTGGTTTCCAGAATCTGGAAGCCCTTTTGTTCCAGAAAAGTGCAGGCAATTTGTTCACCTGCTTTGCCGGTTTGGTGATGTTCTGACATGGGAAAACCTGTTCTTTGGGAAGAAGAAGATTTTCCTGTAAGTTACATCATTCTTTTAACATTCAAAAACCTGGAACTCGTAAAATTCCATGATGGGGTTGGCCAGCAATTTCTTACAGGCTGTTTCAACTTTTTGGGATGCTTCCTGTTGCGACTGGGCTTCCACCTCAAGGGTAATGTGTTTTCCCATCCTGACATTTTCAATTTCGGGCAGTCCCAGGTTTTTCATACTGGCAGTAATGGCTTTTCCCTGGGGATCCAGAAGGGCCTTCAGGGGCATCACGTTGATCTCGGCTCGGTATTTCATCAGATACATTTTTATTGCAGGTGTATGAATTTCCGGGACTTCAGGCTGACTGCTCCTCCCGGATGGTGAAATGCTGAATGATCGACAAAATTATGTAAAAAATAGCTATCAGGAAAAACGAGCTGATCTGAAACATCAGAAATAAAACCAGGGAAACAATCAGGAAGGTGAACCTGATGCGATTGTGTTTCCACTTCAGGGATTGGAATTTTAAGGAGAACATGCGAATGGGAGCAACCAGCAGCCATGAAAATACAAGGATTAGGGTTATCAGAGCCCACTGCCTGGCAAGCATCTCCTGCAGGAATTCCACAACAGGGCCTTGCCCGGGGGCGAAGGCCAGCACAAGGGGAAAGGAGGCAAAAAATAAGGCATTTGCAGGGGTGGGTAAGCCAATGAAAGAAGTCAGCTGCCGGGTATCGATATTGAAAATGGCAAGCCTTAGGCCCGAAAAAACCGTGATCAGGAAAGCCAGGAAAGGCAGGTAGGGCGACTGGGTTGTTTGCTGCAGGTAGAAGAAAACAATGGCCGCAGGAGCCATCCCGAAGCTCAGCAGGTCGGCCAGGCTATCGAGCTGTTGCCCCAGAGCTGAACCAGCCTTTAGAATTCTTGCCAGGAATCCGTCCAGGAAATCCATCACCGAACAAATGCCAATAATGATACCTGCCATTGCCAGGCGGCCTTCCAGAGCTGAAACAACAGCTACGCAGCCCAGGAATAAATTGAATAAGGTTACAATGTTGGGGAGTTGTTTCTTCATATTTTGTAGATAATTTTTGTGCTTAAAATTATAAAACACATCTTTTTGTCTTATGAAATTCGTATTTTTGTATAAACCGGTTTTTATGAATCAGTCAGAATTTCATCACTTGCCCATTAAGGAAAAGGTATACCTGGTATTTGAATTCGGTCAGGAAATTACCACCCGTCAGTTCCTGTATTTCAGTATCAAGCTGTATTTTATTTATAACTTCTTTGCCGAGGTATGGTACATTCCCTCGGGCAATAAAATTGAAAAGGTGGAAGCTTTAAACCTTGATGAAGTCCTTCACCTTTACCGCCGCGAATTCGACATTACCGAACTGCTAAAATAAACAGTTTATTTCTATTCTTTTTACCCATGCAATTTTATTTTCCTGCCTTTTCCATCCTGTGGTTTTTCGGCTTCCAGGGGGGATAAACCAATTATTTTGATATTTTTGTGCCCCATGATCCCCAGAGGATCTTTTGAACTGTGTTAACAATAAACTTGTAAATGATGAATAATCAATCGTCTGCACAACGGATTGCCGGTAGCTTCAGGATGCTGGTTGTCATGGCTTTTGTTTTTGTTTCTTTTTCGGCATTTTCTCTGGGTGAGCCCATAACTCTGGAGAAACTCTGGGTTGACAGGTATTTCAATCCCCAGGGGATCACTATGGGGCGATCGATGCAGGATGGTATCCGTTATACGCTGATTGAAGGGGGTGTTGAACTCAATGTGTATGATTATGAAACGGGCAACCTGCTGGGAAATATTTTTTCCACCCGTGATAACATCATGAATGAAAGCGGAAGGCCTTTATCTATTGATACCTATTCGTTCAGCCAGGACGAGAAAAAGTTATTGATTGGAGTAAACCAGGAGGCCATTTACCGGCATTCCAGGCAAGCGGATTATTACATATATGATCTGGCCACCAACAACCTTGAACCGCTTTCCCCAAATGGCAAGCAGCGCCTGGCGGAGTTTTCCCCTGATGGGAGCAAGGTTGCCTTTGTACGCAACAACAATATTTACCTGAAAGACCTTGTCAATGGCCAGGAATATGCCGTTACCACTGATGGGATAATGAATAAGGTGATCAATGGCACCACCGATTGGGTATATGAAGAGGAATTCGGATTCACCGAAGGATTTTACTGGTCGCCCGATGGCAGGAATATTGCCTTCTACCGATTTGATGAATCTCATGTGAAAGAGTTTGTCATGATGGAGTATGGGACACTATATCCTTTTGAGAACCGTTTCAAATATCCCAAGGCAGGGGAGGAGAATTCATTCGTTACCATTCATATTTATAATGTAGGCTCGCGTCAGAGCATTCAGGTTGACACCGGCAAGGAAAAAGACCAGTACATTCCGCGCATTAAATGGACCGCCGACCCTGGCAGGCTTGCCGTTGCAAGGCTCAACAGGCACCAGAACCATCTGGAGATCCTCCTGGCGGATGCCTCCACGGGCAATACATCTTTGCTTTACCAGGAGACCAACCCCTATTATATCCGCATCAACGATGACCTCACCTTCCTGGAAGACGGCAAACACTTTATCATCAGCAGCGAAAAAACCGGCTACAATCACCTGTACCTTTACGACATGCGCGGGCGCGAGGTGCGTGCTCTTACATCAGGCAACTGGGATGTGCAGCGTTTCCTGGGGGTTGATGAAAGAAACAACCGGATCTTTTACCTTGCCCACGAACGCTCTCCCCTTGGAAATGACTTGTATTCAGTGAGGCTCAACGGGCGTAATAAAACCCGCCTTACCTCGGGCGACGGAACCAACAGCGTCTCCTTCAGCAAAGGGTACCGATTCTATATCAACAACTATTCCACGGCCAATACCCCCCCGGTATATTCCATTCACCGGGCCGATGGTTCCCTTATTAATGTTTTGCAGGACAACGCGCGTTTGCTGGAGCGTCTTAGGGATCATTCATATCGCGACAAAGAATTTTTCAGCTTTACCACTTCCGAAAATGTTGAATTGAATGCCTGGATGATCAGGCCGGCGGATTTTGATCCGGGCAAACAATACCCTGTTTTGATGTTCGTATATGGAGGGCCCGGCTCACAAACCGCAGTGAACCGCTGGGATACTTACAACGGCATCTGGTTTCAGATGCTCGCCCAAATGGGTTATGTTGTAGTTTCGGTCGACAACCGCGGAACGGGTGCCCGGGGAGAAGAGTTTCGCAAGCTCACTTACCAGGAGTTGGGAAAATATGAAACCATCGACCAGATTGAAGCTGCACGTTACCTGGGAGGCCTTGATTATATTGACCCTGACCGGATTGCCATTTTTGGCTGGAGCTATGGAGGTTATCTCTCATCATTGTGCCTGGCAAAAGGGGCAGATTATTTTGCAGCCGCCATTGCAGTGGCCCCCGTTACCAACTGGAGATTTTACGATACCATCTATACGGAGCGTTACATGCGTACTCCCCAGGAAAATCCCCATGGGTATGACGATAACTCTCCCGTAAATCATGTGGACAAGATAAGGGGTCGCCTGCTGCTTGTTCACGGATCATCCGACGATAACGTTCATTACCAGAATTCCCTGGAAATGGCCCATGCCCTGATAGAGGCAAATGTCCCTTTCGACCTGATGATCTATCCCAACCACAATCACAGCATATTTACTGCCAGCGCAAGGTTGCACCTGTATACCATGATGACGGATTTTCTGAACAGGGAACTCCTGAATAAATAATTTATCCCGGGAACAAAGGCGCGCTTCATTTGTGTCTTTGCCCCTGGTAATTTCTTCCAAATGATAGAATTGTTTTTCATTTTGTTAAATAAAAAACTCTTTGTACATTTGCATCCCGTTTTTGACAGGAAATTAAAAAAAACTGAACCCATTATAAAAAGGAAGCATTTATGATTATTATCCCAGTAAAAGAAGGCGAAAACATCGACAGGGTATTAAAGAAATTGAAGCGCAAATTCGAAAAGACAGGAACTCTTCGTGAACTGCGCGAGCGTCAGAAGTTTACAAAGCCCTCGGTCAAGAACCGTGAGCAGCGGCTTAAGGCTATTTATATCCAGAAACTTCAGGACCAGCAAGAATCCTGATTTGTTTACCGGCCGCTTTTGGGGCGGTTTTTTAAGGAGAAATTTTTGCTTATGCTAATTATTTAGCATAATTTTAAGCAAGGATTTCTTCTTTTTTTTATTCCACGCAGATGATAGGAGTTGAAAGTTTCCTGCAACACCTCAAACAGGCCAAACGGTATTCGGTTCATACCCTGTGTGCATATCAGAACGACCTGTATCAATTCTCGCAGTATCTTGCTGAAGTTTATCAGACGCAGCAACTTCATGAATGCAATGCCTCAATGATCCGCTCATGGCTTGCAACCCTGATGGAGCAAAAAACCGCCCGCACCACCATCAACAGAAAGCGATCAGCACTCCGGTCATATTTTAAGTTTTCTATCCAGCAGGGCGTTCGTGAGGATAATCCCATGGATAAGATCTCTTCTTTGAAGAAGGAGCGCAAGTTGCCGGTTTTTGTGGAAGAAGAAAACCTGAACCGATTGTTTGATCAGCCCCTGTTTGAAGACAGCTTCCGGGGATGCCGCGACCACCTGATATTGTTGTTGTTATATTCAACGGGCATGCGTCTTTCTGAGCTGCTGGGCATCAAAGCTGATGATATTGACCACTCTAACAGCAGCCTTAAAATAACGGGCAAAGGCAACAAGCAGCGCGTGGTGCCTTTGCTTGAGGAAGTCATGAAGCTGCTGGATATATACCTGAAGCTAAAGCAGCAGGAATTTGGCAGCATGAGCCTGGGCCGGTTGCTGGTAACCGATAAGGGAAAAAATTTGTATCCCCGGTTTGTTTATAGCAAGGTAAATTTTTATCTTGGAAAGGTGAGCACCATTCGCAAGAAAAGCCCCCATGTGCTAAGGCATTCTTTTGCCACCCATATGCTCAACCAGGGAGCCGATCTGAATGCCATCAAAGAGATCCTGGGCCATGCCAATCTTTCGGCAACACAGGTGTACACACACAATTCTTTTTCTAAAATCAGGACAGTTTATAAACAAGCCCATCCCAGGGCTTAAATTATGGAGGAATCATTATGGATCTAATCATTAGTTCGTTGCACTTTAAAGCAGATGTGAAACTGGAAAACTTTATCCGCGAGAAAACTGCAAAACTTACCCCCCTTTACGACAACGTGCTTGGGTGCGAGGTGGTGCTTCGTCTGGACCCGGCTTCAGACAATTCCAACAAGATTGCAGAGATCAAAGTGATCATACCCGGAAACGACCTGTTCTCCAAAAAACAAGCAAAGACTTTTGAAGAAGCCGTAGATACCGCGGTTGATGTTCTGAAAAGGCAGTTGAGAAAGCGTAAGGAAAAGATCAAAGGATTGTAAATCACGGCATGAACTTTTGCACAAAAAAAATATTTTATTGTTTGGTAGTTTTTAAATCTTTCGTACATTTGCAGACCTTTTTTATGAGGTCTGCTTTTTTGTTGTCTGATTAAGTTTTTAAAAAGGGAAGCTTGGACGCAAAAAAAAATAAGCCGGTGTAGCTCAGTTGGCCAGAGCAGCTGATTTGTAATCAGCTGGTCGGGGGTTCGAATCCCTCCATCGGCTCGGATTCTGAAAATAAAAAGGGGGGGTTCCAGAGCGGTCAAATGGGGCAGACTGTAAATCTGTTGGCACAGCCTTCGGAGGTTCGAATCCTTCCCCCCCCACTGGAGAATAAGCGGAAATAGCTCATCTGGTAGAGCGACAGCCTTCCAAGCTGTAGGTGGCGGGTTCGAGTCCCGTTTTCCGC
>OBJA01001259.1_pt1 | contig 18087 bp, 14 predicted proteins | sample 1519751 | NCBI WGS metagenome assembly OBJA01 (sample SAMEA3881238, study PRJEB22517) | soil metagenome | biome: lake sediment; feature: soda lake sediment; material: sediment, water from around vicinity | place: India | collected 2013-12-23 | depth 3 m | reverse complement strand
AAGCTTGATTCACTGCTGCCGTGCAGATCGTCATTTTCGGTGGTGCAACTGAGTGACCCCATGGTCAGGTCTTCCAGATAGATACGACACTGTCCGCCGCCGGAAAGAAGTTGAACTCCCTGAGTAATGCGGCGCAGGATTTCGAGCAGATTTTCTTTGCCGTATTCATGCAGGCTTAAAATGATCTGATCGATTTGTTTTTGTGCCGGTGTGTGCATTGAGTTGTCCTGGAGAGTTGTCTGTTACTCACTTGCAGAGTAAAAGGATTTTTGCCTGCTGTCAAAACGATTTATTGTTTTTTTCGCTGCTATTCGATCCGGCGTTTCGGGAGTTTTTTTAATCTATTCTTCCCTGGCCTGTAGCTTGGCGTTACCTAATGGGCTTTTGTTTCAATATGTTGCTGAAGAAAAATGAGAAAAAAGACAGCATTGTGAGTTTTTTATTATGAAATTTATGCCTGGTGTTTAATTATCTAAATACTTGAATGATAAGCGCTTTTCACTTTTTATTCTTGCCCGCTTCCCGTATCTGGTCAATAATGAGAATTGATAGGTCCGGGCCTTTTTAGTGGGGAAGCTACTGTTATGGGAGTTGTTGCAATAAATAAGAAACCGGCGCGGCCAGAATCCTTCGTCGATCCCTCTGCGGATCAGGCGGGCTTCCTGTTGTCTACACCTGATGTCCTTGCCGATCTTCTTTGTGCGTGTCTCGATAATGCCGGTCCCCAGATTGTGTCAGAGATTATTCTACAGGATGCCCCGTTTGCTACCCAGTTGATCGATATTGCCGTGAAGGGGGGAGCAGACACCATCAGCGCGACAGAGCCCGTCACCAGTGCCGTGCAGTCGTTGGGATACCCGATGATTGTCAGTCTGGTGTTGCAATCGGCACGACGGATACTCGAGCGCAAGATGTCTGCTGAAGAAATAGCCTATTTACAGCAACTCTGGTGCACGTCGCGTTTTACTGCCCAGGCGGCTCGCTGCATTGCACCATCAGTAAATTATCCTTACATAGAGGAAGCGCAACTGTGTGGTTTGTTGCAGAATCTTGGCCTTTACCAGCAGTTGGTTCGATATGGCGATCTTTTTCTTGATGAGGATCCGCTGCCCTGGAGTTGTGAGGAGCAATCCGTCTGGGAACAGCAGCATTTTCAGGCAGATCATCTGCAATTGGCGGCGGAGCACATTAGCAGCTGGCGACTCGACTCTTTTCTTGCCGATGCCATCCGCTTTCTGGCCGTTGACGGCAATCAACTGCAGACGGTCAATCCGCTTTTCCGTATTGCCCGCCTGGCGCGACTATTCGCTTCCAGTGGTCCGGAACTGAACCCGGAGGCTACTCACCTGGGAGAGTTGTTTTTTAACTTGCGGCCTGTGGAAACTGATTATTTGTTTGACTGGGTCAAGGGTCTGTCGACACCGGTTTCCGACCACCAGCACGACGTTGCCGCTGCCGTTGAACGTTTTAACGGTTCCTGCCAGCGACTGACCAGGCAAATTTTTCTGATCGCCAGTCAGGAGGCGGCCCGATCCCGTCTGACCAGGGGTACAACGCCCGAAGAGGTCGGGGATATCGCCGGAAGCCTCTACCTTGAAAACAGTCCGGCACGCAAAGTTCATTTTTTTCTTCTTGATCAGCGTCGTCAGGAGTTGATCGGCCTCTCTTCGAGAGACGGTTCACGCCTGTCGCGTGAGATCAGGATGCCTCTGGCCAGAGAGACAAGTTTGGCGGCGCGGGCACTTTGGGGCGATACTGCTGTCAGCAGTTTTACGGCGGAGCAGGCGTTGACGGTTACTGATCACCTGCTTCTGCGCTTGTGTGGCGGTCAGGGCTTTGTCTGCTATCCATTGCGATCAAATGGGCATCCTCTGGCGGTTGTGGTTTTTGGTCTGGAAAGTCAAAAGGACATGGTCGGGCTTCAGTCCCAGTCGGTAACAATTTTGCATCCGATCATCAGTGCCGCTCTGGCGCAGGTTTCAATGGGTGAACTGAACCGTGTTGCCGAAGGGACTCTTCTGCTGCGGCGGGTTAACCACGAGATCAGCAGCCCGTTGACGATCATTGGTAATTATGCGGAAGTTCTCAAACACAATCTGACCGATAAAGCCGGTCGCGAACTGGTTGAGGCGATCAAGCAGGAATCCCGGCGAGTCGACGACATTGTTCATTATTATCTTAACCAGCAGGATATGTTCGAATTTCCTGATCAACAGGTTGATCTCAATCAACTGGTACGGGAAACTGTCGAGACCCTGCTCGATGCCGAAATCACGCCACGTCTGATCGCGGTGGATTATCAACTCCAGGACGATTTGCCGCGTTTGGCGACCATGGTGGTTCTGGTTCGACAGATCCTGGTCAATCTGGTTAAAAATGCAGCCGAAGCCCTTGAGAATGGAGGGCGTATTGTCATTTCGACCCGTGAGGGCTTTTGCTCCGAGCGTGGACGTTATGTTGAAATCGCTATTGTCGACAATGGACCCGGAATCTCTGCAGCCATCAGGGACAGACTGTTCCGCCCGGTTGTCAGTACCAAGGGGGGTGGCCACAGCGGTTCCGGGTTGAGTATTGTCAAGGGAATGGTCGAGGACCTTGGCGGTCGAATCAGTTGTCACAGTGATCCGGGGGTGGGTACAAGTTTTTACCTGCAATTATCTTTAGTTGACGATTTCAGCCTGTTTACCTGAATAAGGGGGGACTATGCAGCAGGGGGATGCAGCGATATTGGAGAATCCTTCAGCGGGTGTTCTGATTGTAGGTGAGCAGTTGCCGTTGCTGTACAGCCTTCAGGCGTTGCTGCGGATAAACGGTTACCGTACTGACCTGTCATCCTGCTGTGACGATGCGTTAAAAAAGCTGCAGCAGGGACGTTTCGGCTTGCTGTTGCTCGATCTTCAGATTTCCGGGCGTGACAGTTGCAATCTCCTTGAGCGCGTACGCCAGTTGTGCGTTGATGTTGAAACTGTTGTTCTGGTGTCTGACAGTTCTGTCGTGTCGATCAAAGAAGCGTTGCGCCTGGGTGCCTATGACTTTGTGCGCAAGCCCTATCGTCCCGAAGACCTTCTGGTGAGCGTCAGCCGAGGTCTTGAGCGCCAGCAATACAAACAGCAGTTGCACCGTGCCGAACAGGCCCTGTCAGAGTCGGAACGGATGCATCGTTTTATCGTCAACAACTCCCCCGACTTTATTTATATGCTTGATGCCGACGGTATTTTTACCTTCGTTAACGATATGGTCGAAGGGCTGCTGGGGTACAAACGCCATGAGATTCTCGGACGTCATTTTTCCAACCTGATTCATTCGAATAATGCCGACGTGGCGCACCGGTTTTTCAGTGAACAGCGTACTGGTGAACGGGCGGCCCGCAGTATAGAAGTCCGACTGCAGACAAACAAGGGCAGTTCCGGCTCTGAGGCTTTTTCCGAGGTGCTGGTTGAGCTGAACGCCATGGGGGTGTACAAGCAGAACAAGGTCGGCAAAAAAGAATTCATTGGTACCCTGGGCAGTGTTCGTGACATCACCGAGAGAAAGCGATCAGAAGAACGCATCAGTTATCAGGCATACCATGATCTGTTGACGCGGCTACCCAATCGCCTTCTTTTTGCTGATCGCATGACCCAGGCTTTGGCCCATGCGGCACGCAACAAGTCAAAAATTGCAGTGATATTTGTTGATCTGGATCTCTTCAAGGACATCAATGACCAGCATGGTCACGTGGTCGGTGATCGGGTATTGCAACAGGTGGCAAAGCGCATTCTTAATTGCGTTCGTTCCGAGGACACGGTCAGTCGGTTCGGTGGCGATGAGTTTTCACTGTTGTTGACCAATATTGATTCGCTGGAAGATGCAACTGCCGCCGCTGAAAAGGTCCTTGCTGCCGTCAGGTTGCCGCTGACAGTTGATGGCCGGGAATTGGGTTTAAGCGCCAGCATGGGGATTGCCCTGTATCCTGAGGCCGGTGAGTCTATCGAGGCCCTGCTTCATAGCGCCGATATCGCCATGTATCATGTTAAGGCAACGGGTAAAGATGGTTATTGTGTTTATGAGCGACGAATGGACAAACAGCCGGGATCCGTCACTGTTGAACATGAATTGCGATATGCACAGGAACGTAACCAGCTCCAGGTTTTCTTTCAGCCCAAGGTCGACCCGGCCAACAGTGCCATTGTCGGTATGGAGGCGTTACTGCGTTGGCAGCATCCCCACCGTGGTCTGTTATATCCTGCTGATTTTATTCATGTTGCAGAAAAGACACGGCAAATTATCCCCATTGGGGATTGGGTCCTGAAACAGGTTTGCGAAGAGATGGTCCGTTGGCGCCGGCAGGGTTTGCCGCGCATCAAAATGTCCCTGAATCTTTCTGTACAGCAACTTGAACAGGAGGATTATGTCGATAATTTTGCCGCCACGATCAAAGAGGCGGGCCTGGCAGCAGAACTGTTTGAATTACAGATTACCGAGCAGGGGATGCTCGACGGCTCCGGCAAGGTTGCCAACGCCTTGCGTGCGTTGGGGCAGACTGGTGTTTCGGTGGCCGTCGATGATTTTGGTTGTGGCCATTTGTCCCTCAACTATTTACGCGACTATCCGGTTAATACCCTGATGATTGATCGCTCCTTCGTGCGTGATATCAGCCAGGATCAGGATCATACCCGGATTGTTGATGGCATCGCCATGATGGCACGGGGTTTAAACTTTAATCTGGTGGCTAAAGGTGTTGAAAACCTGATCCAGCTTGAACATCTGCGTCAGCTAGGCTGCAACGAGGTCCAGGGATATCTGTATGGGGAAGCTGTCTGCGCTGATGCCGCTTTTACCCTGTTGCAGCGCTATCCAACTCTGGGGCCGGCTTCCAGCACGTTCATGCACTGAAGATACATTTCTGTTTCTGATTCAACAAACCTTCCATAGATAGCACTTTGTCCCTCTCCCATAAGGGCGAGGACCAGGGAGAGGGGAGTTTTTGAGCTGTTCCGGCCACCTCATTTAGCTTTTGCCCTCTTCTCCCTCAGGAAAAGGGTGACGGCCGGATGAACCCTTGTGTCTTTTCAGGGTTCCTCCGGTGTTGCCATGCCCAGAAGTTCGGTGATATGCAGTACCGGCTGCGGCATCCGGGCTTGCTGCAGGCCCCACGCCAGTTGGAGATGGCAACCGGGATTGGCGGTAATCAGTGCGTCGGCGCCGGTTTTTTTCACATTGTCGAGCTTACGATCAAGGATTTTCTGACTTTCGTCAGTAAATTTCAGACTGAAGGTGGCCGCCGAACCACAACACCAGGACGCTTCCTTCATTTCCCGAAATTCAACGCCGGGGATCGCCTTGATCAGTTCGCGGGGTTGTTTGCTGATCCCCTGGGCATGGCAGAGATGGCAGGGTTCATGATAGGTGACGACCTTGTTGACCGGTCTTAAGCCTTCGCTGCGAATTCCCTGCTCAAACAAAAATTCACTGATATCTTTAATTTTTGTATGGAAGAGATGCAGGCGTTCATGGTCTTCACGCTCGGCGAGGATTTCCTCATATTCCTTTAGCGCCGCTCCGCACCCGGCACAGTCGGTAACGATGGCATCCACGTCCAGATCCAGAAACAGATCGAGATTGAAGGCCGCCACCTGGCGGGTCGTTTCCCGATCCCCCTCGGTCAGGTGGGGAGCGCCGCAGCATTTTTGTTCTTTCGGGGTCATCACATCAAAACCCTGATGGTTGAGCACCTTGACGGTCTGACGTGACACTTCGGGGTAGAGCAGGGTCATCACGCAGCCGAGAAAAAAGGCTACCGTGCCACGTTTTTCCCCTTTGGCCGGGCTCAGATCGGGAAGTTGAGGCCGTAACGGACGGTGCAGTTGCGGCAGCATCCCTTCGGCTTTATCGACCCAGTCCGGGGCCAGCTTCAGGATTTTGCTGTGGCGCACCAGCCATTGTATGCCGAGTTTCTGATAGAGTCGGGCCGGCAGCATGGACGTTTCCATCAGACCAGGATTCGGCACCATTTTTTTCAGGATCAGATGGCGCAGGGCGCTCTGCCATTTCGGGGCCTGCAGTTGCTGGTGAACCTGGGCGCGGCAAACCTCCATCACTTCCCCTGCCTTCACTCCTGAAGGGCAAGCTGTTGTACAGGCGCGGCAATCGAGGCAGAAAAACGCTTCATCCTTCATCGCCTGATTGAAGTCGAGCTTGCCCTCGGCAACGGCCCGGGCCAGGGCAACCCGCCCCCGGGGACTGGATCGTTCACGACCAGTTAACACAAAAGTCGGGCAGGTCGGCAGGCAGAAGCCACAACGCATACATTGCAGTACATCTTCATAAGCGGGGGCGTCCTGAGGGGTGAAATTGCCCAGGGGTTGCTGTTCGCTCATGGCTTACTCCTGCTCATCGGCAAAAATCTTGCCCGGATTCATAATCCCCTGGGGATCAAAGGCCGCCTTGATGCGGCGCATGACCGCCACCCCGCCGGGGCCGATCTGTCTGGCCAGATAAGCTTTTTTGGCGATCCCGATACCATGTTCACCCGATACGGTTCCACCCCAGGCCAGAACCTGTTCATAGAGTTCATCGTAGAAGGCATGGGCCCGTTTCATTTCATCTTCATTGCGTTCATCGCACAGAACCGTCGGGTGCAGGTTACCGTCACCGGCATGGCCGAAGGTGCCGACAGTCAACCCGTATTTCTCCGTCAGTTGTTCAATCAGGGTGAAGGTGTCGGCCAGCTTAGAGCGGGGAACAGTGGCATCCTCCAACAGGGTGGTTGGTGATACCCGCGCCAGGGCCGACAGGGCGGTGCGTCGGGCTTCTGCCAGCTTGACAGCTTCCTGGGGGTCGCTGGCCTGGTGGATTTCTGCTGCCTTGACCTGCTCCAGTATCGTTTTGACCGCAGCAGCTTCTTCCGTTACTACGGCCGGGTGGCCGTCAACCTCAATCAACAGCAAAGCTGCCATTTGCCGGGGCAGACCAATGCCGACATAATCCTCGACGCAGTTGATGGTGGCACGATCCATGATTTCCATGGTCGAAGGGATGATCTTGGCAGCGATAATTTTTGAAACTGCTTCTCCTGCTGTGCGGATATTGTCAAAGTAGGCAAGGAAGGTTTGCTTGGTCTGCGGTGGCGGAATCAGTTTGACGGTGATTTCGGTAATGATACCGAGGGTGCCCTCCGAGCCAACCAGCAGGTCTTTAAAGGCATAGCCGGCAACATCCTTAACGCTTTTGCCACCGGTGGAAATCAGGCTGCCGTCAGCCAGAACACAGGTCAGGGCCATGACATAATCACGGGTCACGCCATATTTCAGGCCACGTAAACCGCCGGCATCTTCCATCACATTGCCGGCGAGGGTGGAGATTTTCTGGGAACCGGGATCGGGAGGGTAAAAGAGTCCTTTAGCAGCAACCGTGTTGAACAGATCGAGGGTGATGACCCCTGCCTCGCAAGTCGCAGTGAGGTTTTCCTCATCGATTTCCAGGATCCGGTTCATCTTGTTCAGGCAGACGACAATGCCGCCATTGATGGGAATGCTGCCCCCGGAAAGACCGGTAGCGCTGCCTCGCGGCGTCAGAGGGATGTTATGGTCACGAGCAATTTCCACCACCTTGACCACTTCCTTGGTACAGGTCGGATAGACAACCAGATCGGGCATGGCATGGAGGCCCGGGGTGGAGTCGTAGCCAAGAACCAGCAGGTCCTCTTTGGCGCTTACCAGTTTTTCGGTGCCCAGGGCTTGTTCAAGTTGTTTTATGGCGGCCGGTGTAATCATAAAAACCTCATTGTATCTGGTTGATGACGAGACGATGCCTGTCTGTCAAGATTCCTGAAAAGTCCAAATGAACAGAGCTAGAGCCCCATCAATGGGTCTGTCAGTCCAAGAACATAAAGTGCCACAAGCCCCAGAACACCCAGGGCAACCAGATAGTACAGAGTTGGTATGATCGTCAAGCGAATGGTACGGCCTTCCTGGCCAAGCAGCCCTACGGTTGCCGAGGCGGCAACAATGTTATGGATGGCCACCATGTTTCCTGCTGCCGCACCCATAGCTTGTAAGGAAATCATCACCGCTCCTGAAACGCTGAGGGCACCTGCTACTTCCAGTTGAAACTGGGAAAGCATCATGTTGCTGACTGTGTTCGAGCCGGCGATAAAGGCCCCAAGTCCACCAATAGTTGGGGCAAAAAACGGATAAACAGCGCCGAAGGTGACGGCAACGTAATCAGCCATTGCCACAGGCATGGATACCAGACCAGCGCCGTTGACTCCGGAATTGATGAGTATTCGCACCATCGGGATTGTAAAAATCAATACGAATCCGGCACCCAACAGGGTTTTGCCGGCTGATCCGGCAGCGGCGGTAAACTGGGTGAACTTCATCCTGTGCAGGAATATCGTCAGGATGCTAACGAACAACAAAATCCCGCCGGGAAGATAGAGGGGCTCGATGCTGCTACTGACACCTGTTTCACCAAGAATATTTCTCCAGCCGAAGGACAAGCTCAGAAGCGCAGATTTCAGGGCAGGGAATACCCGGCTGGCCACCAGTATCAGGGCAACAAGAAGATATGGTGTCCAAGCCATTCCCAGGGAGATTTTGCGTTCATCGAGGCTTGGAGCTTTGGGGGTAACTGTGCCAAGCCACACCTTGGGCCATTCATTTTGAGGAGCAAAGTCCCAGGTTGTTTTTGGCGTTAAAAAACCTTTTTTAGCAGCGGGGACGACAATAGCCATGCCGACCAGAGAGCCAACAATGGATGGGAACTCCGGGCCGAGAAAAATGCCGGTAAGAGCATAGGGTACAGCAAAGGCCAGGCCGGCAAAAAGGGCGAAAGGGGTCATAGCCAGACCTTCTTTCCAACTCTTGTTTTTACCAAAAAACCGGGTGAGCATGATGACCATCAAAAGGGGCATCATGGATCCGACAATCGCATGACCGATGGCCACCTCGGTAGTAATCAACTGCAAAAAAACTTCCCAGCTCGAACCATGGGCGGCAAGTTGATTGCCGATGGCAATATGATCGAGCCCATTGGTGACACCAATAATGATAGGGGTGCCGACGGCACCGAAAGAGACCGGAGTAGACTGAATCATCATACCGACCATGACCGCCGCCAGCGCCGGAAAGCCGATGGCTACCAGTAGTGGTGCTGCAATCGCTGCCGGAGTCCCGAAGCCGGAGGCTCCTTCAATAAAACAGCCGAAAAGCCACGCCAAGATAATAACCTGAATGCGACGATCCGGACTGATGTTGGTAAATCCAGCCCTGATGGTAGTAATAGCGCCGGAATTCTGCAGGGTATTAAGCAGCATGATGGCGCCGAAAATAATCCAGAGTACAGCGACAGTGACAATAAATCCTTGAATCGTTGAAGCAAGAATACGATTCAGACTCATCTCCCAGAAAACAAGGGCGATACCTGCTGCGACGAGATAAACAATGGGCATGGCTCGTCGTGCAGGCCACTGCAGACCAACAAGAAGAACGGCTGCAACGATAATGGGTGCTGCGGCGAGTAATGCTTGAATCCCTGATGACATAACATAGCTCCTTGAAAAAAGATTTAAGGTGCAGTCGACTGCTGGAGAATGAACTTGTAGTGCTAAAAATGGGGATGCTTGAGGTGTTGATCCCTTTCTGAAAAAATGATCTGATTCAATACGGTCAAGAGGTAATACCAGTGATTCTCATGTTATTGTAAAGTGGTAAGGCCAATTAGGCGTCAATTTAAGCGTTATTGCTTTTCAAGTAAATATGTTTTTTTGAGTTGCATAAATTAGGAAGGTTCAGTGCTAAATCGATTGTCTCAACACGGGAACTGTTTCGACATGGCCGTTGGATAGGTCAAAAGGTGGGTGATCTGTTGATTGCACTGATACTTGATGTACCAATGGAAGTCTTGTTTGGAAGTTTTTTCAGGTCGTGCGGTGGTGTCGGAGTCCCCCTGTCTCAGGGAGTATGGCCAGGATTGACCTCCCGGCTGTAACTCTTTGGGGAGTTGCAGGAAATGCATTGTTCTTCTCGACAGTTTTTTATTGATCCTCAGGACCTCAGGTCGGAGGTGGACTATGATGAGGTTGCCCCCTTCCTTGAAATGGACATACCGGGAGTTGCCGGATTCAGTGGTAAATCAGATTTTCCGCCAGAACAAAGGGGCAGGCGGTTTTTTCCCTGATCATTTCCAGGGTCGATCCCGGCGCCAGTTCCAACAGGGTCAGTCCTTTTTCGGGATCTACGGCAAAAACAGCCAGATCCGTTACCACCATGTCGACAACATTTTTACCGGTCAGGGGCAGGGTGCATTCGGTCATCAGTTTCGAGCTGCCGTCCTTGGCGCAGTGATCCATCATGATGACGATCTTTTTAACCCCGGAGACCAGATCCATGGCTCCGCCCGGTCCCTTGACCATGCTGCCGGGAATCATCCAGTTGGCGAGATCGCCATACTGGGATACCTGCATGGCCCCCAGCACCGACATGTCAATGTGGCCGCCCCGGACCATGGCAAAAGACTCGGCGCTGTCAAAAAAAGCAGCGCCAGGCAACCAGGTGATGGTTTGCTTGCCGGCGTTGATGAGATCAGCATCCTCTTGTCCTTCCTCGGGGAAGGGGCCGACCCCCATCAGGCCGTTTTCGGCATGGAGGGTGATGGTGATGTTGTCGGGAATGTAGTTGGCCACCAGCGTCGGCATACCGATGCCGAGATTGGCGTACATGCCGTCCTTGAATTCCTTGCTGATCCGCCGGGCCTGCCATTCGCGGGCCGGGGTAAAGCCCTTGACCGTCATCTTGCCGGCCAGGGTGCGCTGCTCAATCGGTTTTTCCAGTTGCGGACTGATCAGGAGGCGGTCGATGTAGTTGCCGGGGACATGAATGTGATGGGGATCCAGTTCCCCGATCTCAACAACTTCTTCAACTTCAGCAACGGTGACCCGTCCGGCTTTGGCGCAGGCGGCATTGAAGTTATTGGCGGTGTAGCGGAAGATCAGATTGCCGGCTTTGTCGGCTTTCCAGGCCTTGACAATGGCCAGGTCGGCAACAATGCTCTCCTCCATGACGTACTCTTTACCACCGAAGGTCTGTACCTGTTTATTCTCCGCCAGGACAGTACCGAAACCGGTGCGGGTAAAAAACGCCGGGATACCGGCCCCTCCGGCCCGCAATTTTTCCGCCAGGGTGCCCTGGGGGGTCAGTTCCAGTTCCAGTTCACCGCTTAAAAATTGTCGTTCAAAGGTGGCGTTCTCGCCGACGTAGGAGGAGATCATTTTTTTGATCTGGCGGGTTTGCAGCAGCCAGCCCAGACCGAAATCGTCAACCCCGGCGTTGTTGCTGACCACGGTCAGGCCATTCACGCCGCTGTCGCGCAGGGCCTTGATGAGGTTTTCCGGAATGCCGCACAGGCCGAAACCTCCAGCCGCGATGGTCATGTTGTTGCGGGTCAGCCCGTCCAGGGCTTGGGCGGCATCGGTGTAGATCGATTTCATCATTTTCTCCTATGAAGAAGTGCAAGATTTGTTTCATCTCACAAAGACACAAAGAAGGTCTTTAATGGATAAACCTTTTAAAGGGACCTAATGGCCTCTTGAGTTATACAAGCATATAAGCTTGTCTGATTTTTCAGATTTTCTCAGTGTCTCCGTGCCTTTGTGTGATAAACCCGTTTGTTAAACCAGCTCAAAGATCGCCGCGACGGCTTCGCCACCACCAATACAGAGGGTCGCGAGCCCGTATTTCTCGCCACGGACTTTCATTTCCCGCAGCAGGGTTGCAACCAGGCGGGCGCCGCTGGCGCCAATGGGGTGGCCGATGGCGACGGCGCCGCCGTTGACGTTGACGCGCTGTGGATCGAGGCCGAGATCCCTGATAGCTACCAGGGGAACGGCTGCAAAAGCTTCGTTGATTTCAAACAGGCCGATATCTTCAAAGCGGAGCCCTGCTTTGCTGCAGCAGCGGCGAATGGCATCGACGGGGGCTTCGGCAAAAAGGTTGGGATGAATGCTGTTGGTGACGCCGGCAACGAGGCGGGCTACAGGGGTGAGATTGTGGGCGGTTGCGGCGGCAGCGCTGCTGAGGAGCACCATGCCGGCACCATCATTAATGGTTGAGGCATTGCCCGCAGTGATGGTGCCGGTTTTGCTGAAGGCCGGGCGCAGGTCACCAAGTTTGTCGATGGCTCCGCGAAACGGTTCCTCGTCCGTGCTGACGGTGGTTTCACCTTTACGGGTTTTTATGACCACCGGGACCAGTTCGGTCGCGAAGGTCTTGTTGGTAACTGCGGCCTGGGCGCGTTCGTAGGAGCGGGTGGCGAAGGCATCCTGCTCTTCGCGGGAAAGACCCTTGGCGGCAATCCATTCTTCAGTGATTTCTCCCATATGCCTTTTCGAGTAGGGGTCCTGGAGCCCGTCGTTGATCAGCAAATCGATGATTTCGCCATTCCCGAGACGTTGGCCGAAACGTGCTTTGGGCAGGGCGTATGGGGCCTGAGACATATTTTCCATGCCTCCGGCAAGGGCAATGCTGGTGTTGCCGAGGGCAATTCCGTCTGCTGCCAGCATGATCGATTTGAGGCCGCTGCCGCAAACCTTGTTGATGGTCATGGCTGCAGTACTGTCCGGAATTCCGGACAGACGCATGGCCTGCCGTGCCGGGGCCTGTCCAGCTCCACCCTGAAGGACCTGGCCGATAATGGCTTCGTCAATGGCTTTCGGCGGGATGCTTATCGAATCCAGAATGCTGGTGATGGTTTGGGCGGCCAGTTCCGGAGCGCTCAAATTGCTCAGGCTGCCTGCGAAGGAGCCAAAGGGGGTGCGTTTTGCCGCAATGACGTAAACATCGTTCATGATTGGATCCTTTGTTTTATGGCCAGAGTGTTTTTCCCGGTTCGCTGGTGAGTAAATACAAAAGAGATCACAGCGGTACCATTATTATAAATCTTTTGAGGACAAATCCAACGCTGGCTGTAATACTCGCGTCGATTTTTCAAATATGCACTGTGCCCCATCAGGAAACAAGAGAACCTTGTTGACAGAGGTAAGGAGAGTGTAATATGAAAATGGTCTGACCACGACGCCGTTGTTGAAGTGGGGATCGAATAGTGAGTGTTATGGTTTTAGCAAATAATTCAGCAGGGTGAAACAAGCATGGAAAACGAACAGCTGATCAACCGTTTCAGTGAAGCGGCAGGCCGTGTTGGGGCGACGATAGTGTCATGCAAGAAATTAGAGGACGCTGTTGCCTATATTGGCCGAACTTCGCAGGGGCAAACCTTGGTTCCCCTGACTGCCTTGGCAGCAATGTTCAAGTTGCGTGGGATGCTGTCGGTTGCCGGGGTCGACGTTTTTGAGGGTCACTTTCGCGACGCGGGTCGGTTTCCTGCTGCCGGCGTGACTTTCTGTAACTTCGCCATGGCAGACACTGGAACTCTTGTCCTTGACAGTACTGAAGAAGAGGTGCGACTGGCGACAACAATTCCTGAAATTCATTTTGCTATTCTCGATCCGGCGAAAATAATTGCCGATAATCTCGCTGCAACCAGGCCGCTGCAACAATTGTTTGGTGGCAGTGAGCCACGCTTTATTGCCTATGTCACCGGTCCCAGTCGCACTGCGGACATTGAACGGGTGTTGACTATCGGCTGTCATGGCCCCCGCGAGTTGCACATTCTGCTTGTTTCCGATGTGTCTGATGATTTGATGGAGATATAGGCGACAGATAACCATCGGGCGCGATAAAACACGCCCCAAGAGTGATATTAGTGTCACCGATACGGATGTAGGGGGGCATTTTATTGCACCAGGCGTTGCTGAATTGACACACCAAAGGATCCGCCGACGCTTGTTGAGGAGATGTCATGACCGATACTGCTACCTTTAAAAAACGCGTTAATGAGGCGTTGGCCAATCCCAAGCTCAGTGCCGCTTTGCATCTGTTCGGTGATGCGTACCTGATCGCTCGTGAAAATGCCTTTCGTGGTCTTGACTTCGATCAGATGCGAACGGAACTGGCCGCGATCAAGGATGAGGTTCGGGTGCGTCGCAAGGAGCTTCTTGCCCAGTTTATCGCCAATGCTGAAGCGGCCGGCACGAAGGTCTTTGTTGCCAGGGATACCCGCGAAGCCAACGACTATGTGGTCAATCTGGCGCGTCAGAAAAATGCCGGGCTGGTGGCCAAATCAAAGTCGATGGTCTCGGAAGAGGCGCATCTGAACAAGGCTCTCGAGGCAGCCGGAATCCGGGCAGCGGAAACGGATCTGGGAGAATGGATCGTTCAATTGGCCGGTCAGCGTCCTTCTCACCTGGTCATGCCCGCCATCCACATGTTCAAGGAGGAGGTGGCTGAGCTCTTCAGCAAGGAGATCGGCCGGCCCCTTGACCCGGAGATCAAAACTCTGGTTGATGCTGCCCGCAACCAATTACGCCAGGAATATTTTGCCGCTGATATCGGTCTGACCGGGGCCAACTTTCTGGTGGCTGATACCGGTGCCATAGGCCTTGTCACCAACGAGGGAAATGCTCGTCTCTGCGCGACCCTGCCCAAGGTTCATGTGGTTTTCGCCGGAATTCACAAGCTGGTTCGCAACATCGAAGACGCAATAAAGATTACCCGTTTGTTGCCGCGCAATGCCACTGGTCAGTTGCTGACCTCCTATGTTACCTGGATTCGCGGCGCGGTTCCGACTCCCGGCAATGACAAGGAGCAGCACATTGTCCTGATAGATGGGGGGCGTGAAGCCCTTTACGAATCACCTGTCTGCCGCGATGCCCTGCGCTGTATCCAGTGTGGTGCCTGTGCTAACGTCTGCCCGGTTTATCAGACTGTCGGGGGGCATGTTTTCGGCAGTATTTACATTTCCGCCATCGGCATCATTCTTACGGCTTTTTATGAAGGGCTGGATAAGTCCAGGGAGATAACCCGCGCCTGCATCGGCTGTCGTTCCTGTACCGCAGTGTGCCCGGCCAATATTGATCTGGAAGAAATCATTCTTCACCTGCGCGGGCAGGTTACCAGAGAATACGGCATGGGACTGGTGAAAAACATTACCTTCAAAGCGGTGATGAAAAACCGTGCTCTCTTCCACAATATGATCAAGGCCGCGTCCAGGCTGCAGAAACCGGTGACTCAGCCACGCCAGGGGCAACCTGAGCAACGGGTGATCCGTCATTTGCCCATGCATTTTATGGACAAGGATTTGACCGAGTGGCGGGATCTCCCCGCTGTGGCACCAAAATCCTTCCGTGACCTGTTCGGTGATATTGTCCAGAAGCTTGATAAACCCCGCTATCGGGTCGGTTTTTTCGTCGGCTGCGGGGCGGATTTTGTCTATCCTGAGGTCGGGGTCAGCCTGGTCAAGGTGCTCAATCACCTGGGGGTTGAGGTTGTTTTCCCGCAGGAGCAGAACTGCTGTGGGATTCCTGCCCTCTATGCCGGTGATGCCGAAACCGGGGTAGAACTGGCCAAGCAAAGTGTCAAGGCTTTCCATGAGGCCAATGTCGATTATGTCCTGTGTGTCTGTCCGACCTGTACCATGGGCGTCAAGCGGGACTTTGTCGACCGTCTGGTCGACGATGCTATCTGGTCAGCGCGGGCGGTCAGCCTGGCGGAAAAAACCATGGATGCCGCCGCTTTTCTGGGAAATATCCTCAACGCCTCTGGTGATTTCAGTGGGGCGGTCGGTAAAGATATCACCTATCATGACTCCTGCCATCTCAAGCGCGGTAATGATGTCTGGCGCGAGCCACGGGCACTGTTGGCGGCAAGTGGCTATCAGCTTACAGAGATGAAGAACAGTGATCGCTGCTGCGGTTTTGGCGGAACCTATTCCTTTTTGAGCCATCCGCAGATTTCCCGTCAAATTTCCGGCGACAAGGTCGAGAGCATCAAGACCACGGGCATAAAAACCGTGGCTATGGATTGCCCCGGCTGCATGATGATGATTAACGGCAGCTTGGGCAAGGCTGATCCGACCGTGCGCTGTGCCCATACCATGGAATTGCTCGCGGAAGCATTGGCTGCCGGTTATGACAAGGACAGGGGGGAGCAATGAGTGGGCGCTTGCCTGTTGTCGACAATCTCTGTCGTAATCCGGAAAACCACCAACACCATTTCTGTGAACTTAAGGCTGCCGGTCGTTATGATGACATTGCTGCTTTTGCCGCGCCGCCCCTTTTTGTGTGTGGTAACTGTGGCCACAAGGCTAATAAGGCCGGGGTCTTGTGCGCGCCCGGACCTTATCAAGAGTAGTCGACTCAAGCTCATAAAATGGAAATCGAACTATATGGATCAAGAATTCTGTTGACACAGGTAAGGACTTTAATATAAAAAATGGTCAGACCATGACCTTGGTTTTAGTTCGTTGATTACCCGACTCTGTTCGGATGAAGGTATACAGATCAAAAAATACATCGTTTTATGCCGTGAGACACTCTCTCCCACGTGCTTTGCCCCGTCAGGATCTCCTCCCTGGCGGGGTATTTTTTATGTGTTTGCTATTTTTCACTAAAGAGCCATTTCAGGGTGATAAAAACAAGTCTTTAATTGGATGTTGACAGCGAATCATGGAGGGCTGTATTGTGCATATACACAAAACACACAGGGAGGTTTCCATGAAAATCTGTTTTCCGGTTCAAAACAATGAAGGTCTTGAAAGCAAAGTGTTCGGCCATTTCGGATCAGCACCACAGTTCGTGGTGGTCGACAGTGAAACCCACGAGGTCGGACAGGTGATTAATCGTGATCTCCATCATCAGCATGGTTCCTGTAGTCCTCTGAAGGCTCTGGGTGAACAGGTGGTAGATGCCATCGTTGTCGGCGGTATTGGTGGGGGTGCGCTTATGGGTTTGCGTCACGCCGGAATGACTGTTTATCAGGCCGCCGCCGCCCGGATCGTTGACAACCTGAGTCTGTTGGCGGCCAATCAATTGACGGAAATTGGTGACGATATGGTGTGCAGTGCACACGGATCCGGCCACGGCCACGGCCACGGTCATGGTCATGGTCACTCTTCTCCTTGTTGTCACTGATTACAACTAATTATAGGTAGTGCGGCGGTCATTCGCGATAAAACGGATGGCCGCTGCCATTACAGGAGTACTATGGCACCACGCCCTAAAAAACATCGTCACTGTTCCTGTCCTCATCGTCCCGCATTTGCATCGGTGTATAAGCCTGCGGGAGCTCCGATGAAAGATTTGGCCCAGGAACTCCTGGCCGCCGATGAGCTTGAAGCCTTGCGTCTGTGCGATGGCCTGGGGCTGACCCAGGAAGAGGCAGGTACTCGTATGGGCATTTCCCGTGGTACGGTTCAGCGCCTTGTTAGCAGCGCTCGGCAAAAAACGATCAATGCGATTGTCAGCGGAAAAGCTTTAGTGATTGAAGCGGCCTTGTGGGGGGAGACGGTTGCTGACGATTTCTGACGAAAGACTGCAATAGTGATGTCTGCGGGCTCTGCGCCATTTTTTCCTGATGCAAGGAGCCCCTGATGGTGCTCGGCCGGAAGGGCTTTTCTGGACCGGTTCCCGGGGCAAAGATGCTTGTCATCTTCAAATCCACCCGTCTTTTAGCAAAATCAGTTAATTATTTTACTGATTATTACCAATCTTCCGTAGACACAGTTTTATCCCCTCTCTCTTAAGGGCTAGGGTGCGGGGGAGTTTTTGACCTTTTTGAGGCCTTTGCATCCGGCTTTTTTTCCACCTTCCCCCAAGAGAAGGGTGCCTCGGTGGAAGATTCATGTTAACCATATAAATATTAGTGTCGCACCGATCTGGCAAGCCATCATTGCGGTTAAAGCCGTGAAGACTTCTGTATCTTTCCGTGTTTTACGTGGACAGTTAAGCTTAATACTTGCCGAACTCCTCATCATCCAGCGCAATGGCTTTGGTTGCTTTGCGTGGTGCCGGAGATTCCCCCCAGCCCGGCGCTGCCGGAGCTTGTTGTCTGCCCGGCGCTGCCGGATTTTGCTGAGGAAGCGCTCCGGCATTTCCTCTGCTGCTGCCACCTTTGAGGGTGAAGCGCATGAGCATCTCCCGTAGCTGGGCGGCCTGACCTGACAGTTCTTCTGACGCTGCCGCGCTTTCCTCGGCGCTGGCGGTATTCTGCTGGG
>OBJA01001258.1_pt1 | contig 18088 bp, 18 predicted proteins | sample 1519751 | NCBI WGS metagenome assembly OBJA01 (sample SAMEA3881238, study PRJEB22517) | soil metagenome | biome: lake sediment; feature: soda lake sediment; material: sediment, water from around vicinity | place: India | collected 2013-12-23 | depth 3 m | reverse complement strand
GGGCGCTCCATCGACTACGGCCTGGCCTCGAGCGGCCGCCTGATGAGCGTGTCGGTGACCATCGACGACTCGCCCGGGCGTCTGGTTGCCTTGCTCAAGACGGTCGCCGCGCTCGGCATCAACGTGCGCCATGTGGAGCACCGGCGCGGCGAACTGCATGTGCCGGTGGGGCGCACCGAGGTGATCCTGCAGATGGAAACGCGCGACTTCGAACACCAGCGCGAACTGCTCGATCGTTTCGTGCGGGAAGGGCTGGCGGTGCGCAATCTGCTCTGGCTGTGAGTGGTGGCGGGGGGAAGTGATGGTGCGTGCGATCCGCCGGGTTTCCGGGCCTACTTCGACGACGAGTGGTAGTAGCTCATCCTGCGCCGTGGAGCGAGGTATTGCTGCACCGCATCGTCGAGCTCGCTGGCCTTCATTACCAGATCGATGCTGACCTCGGGTTCATCCACCAGATCGACCACCAGCGCCTTTTCCTTGGGGGTGTCCGGATCGTAGACCATGACTGACGGTCGCAGCAGGTCCGCGTGGTTGACGGTGATCACCAGCGCCACGTTACCGTTGGACAGCTGTACCAGCGAACCCGGAGGATAGACGCCGAGCAGGCGGATGAAACGCTTCAGCATCGCGGCATCCCAGGCGGCGGCTTCGTCGCGGAACATGCGCGCCAGTGCGGTGGCGGGCGTCATGGCGTCGATGCCCGAGGGCGGATTGCAGAGGTTGTCGTAGCGGTTGGCGATGGCGACGACGCGTGCCAGCGCTGGAATGTCGTTCCCTTTCAAGCCTTTCGGGTAGCCCTTGCCATCGACCATCTCGTGGTGAAATTCGATGATGTCGCGCGCGGGAGGCGAGATGCCACCCAGTTCGCGCGCCATCTCGCGCCCGTACACGGTGTGCAGCCGGAAGAATTCTTCTTCGTGGCGGTTGCGCCGTGGGTTGCGGAGTACGGGGTCGGGAATGCGTTGCTTGCCGATGTCGTGAAACAGCGCGCCTTCGCCGAGAACACGCAATAGCTCGGGCGGCAGGCTGAGCTCCCGTCCGAGCAGCAGTGACAGGATCATTACGTTGAGAACGTGAAAGTACGGGCTTTCTTCGGCGATCTTCTCGTTCATCAGATGGATGACGATTTCGCCCTCGCCGGAGAAGCCGTCGACGATGGAGCCGATCAGCTCGCGGGCCGCGCCCACGGAGCGGTCGGTGTCCGCATGCAGATCGTGCATCAGGCCGCGGATGCGTGAGGCGGTGGCGGTATAGGCCCGTTCGCAGGCCTGAATGCGGGCGCGTTGTGCGGCGACACGCTGCGCCTGGGCGTTCTTTTCGGCGTGGAGTGAAGGCGTCGGGTCAGAGGCGTCCGGTATCGAACCGGTGTCGGTGTCCGGCTCGCCCTGGCCCGCTGGCAAGAGACTCGGGGGCGTCGGGTCATGCGCCTCGGCAGTGTCGGTCGCCGCGGGCGTGAAAGCCTCTTGTGTGGGCGCTGCCCGAGCGTCCACCCCAGCGGGGGCTGGCGCGCTCCGTGGGTCGACCGTGCTGCGAGACGGGATCCAGCGCACTCGCGCCAGTCCAAGGGCGCGGATCTGCTCGATCTGGGTCGTGTTCGCGATGCGGAAGCGGTTGAACACGAACGGGTGGTCGGTCCACCCCAGGTCCAGGCAAACAAACATCCCGGGGCGCAGCTGGTCCGGCTCGATCCACAGCGTGTCGTCGGTTTCGGCAGGTGTGGGCGGGGATGGAGAAGTGCTCATTGGCGGGCCGTGTCAAGGGGTGGCGGTACGTCGAGTGTGCGTGGATGAGCTGGAAGGATGCAGTCCTTTCGGTGCATGATAGCGCCATGTTGCGGTAGCTTGTCCACCAAAGCGGTTGCACTTGTTAGACTTGTCACCATCCACTACGAACAACGAGGTCATTGGTGAACGATTCCATCCACGACTTGATTGCGCCACCGTTCGTGCTGCTGGACGGTGAGCGTAAGGCGTCGGGCTGGAACCCGGCCGCGTTGTGGTTGCTGGGCGGCACCAGCGGAAACGGTTCGGTCGGCGCGTTCGAAGGGTTGCGCGAGACCTTTGCCGCGGTCGACGGTCCGTTCTCCATGACCCTGCCTTCGCCTGATGGCGAGCGTTTCTACCAGGCTCAGGCGTTCTGGCCCGAAGGGGACGCCCCCACCTTGCTGCTGACGTTTCAGGATCAGACCGAACGAGTGCATCTGCACCGTCGCCTGCGCGAAGCCGAAAACCAGTTGCGGGCGATCGGTGAGGCCACGCTCGACGCCGTCTTCATTATGGATGGCAGGGGCCGCATCCGCTATGTCAACGCCGCCGCGGAGCGGATATTCGGCTGGCCGGTCGACTATCTTCGGGGGCGTGACCTGCATGAAGTGCTGGTTCCACCGGAGGACGCCGAGCGCTACCGGAGCGCGGGTGAGGAGACGGGGGCTGCGCGCTCCCTGCTGCAACCGCGCTTTGGCGAAGTGCATGAACTGCCCGCCGTGCGTCAGGACGGTCGCCGTATCGAGATCGAATTGTCGCTGTCGGCGTTTCCCGCGCTTGAAGGGCGCGCGGCGCTCGGCGTGGTGCGCGACGTTACCGAGCGCCGGGCCCGCGAGCGAAACCTGCGCGAGGCCGAAGCGCGCTGGCAGTATGCGCTGGAAGGCGGGGGAGATGGCGTCTGGGACTGGAACATCGTCACCGGGCACATTTTCTTCGGTCCTCGCTTCAAGTCCATGCTCGGTTATCAGGAGCAGGAGTTCGAGGACAGCATCGACGCCTGGAAAAGCAATATCCACCCCGACGATCTGGCGCGCGTGCAGCGCCAGCTGGCGGCTTGCGTCGAGGGGCGCAGTGGCACGTATACGTCGGACTTCCGGATGCGGACCGCTGCCGGCGCCTACATGTGGGTGCAGGATCGTGGCGCGGTGGTCGAACGCGACGCAGAAGGCCGGGCGACGCGCATGGTCGGCACCCAGCGTGACATTACCGAGGCGCGTCAGGCGACCGAAGCCCTGCAGCGCCAGCTGGCCGAGACCATGCGCCTGAACAGCGAGCTCGAAGCGGCACAGGTGCAACTGGTACAGTCGGAGAAGCTGGCTGCGATCGGGCAGCTGTCGGCCGGTGTGGCGCATGAGATGAACACCCCGCTGGGGTTTGTGAGTTCGAATTTTTCGTCGCTCGAGCGGTACACCCGCAGCCTGCTCGATGTGATTCGGGCCTACCATGAGGCTTGCGCCGAGCTGGGCCATACTTCTCCGGCGATCGCCGCGGCCCGGCGACGATTCGAGGAGGCCGACGTACCGTACCTGATCGAGGACATGCCCGCGCTGTTTGCCGAAACCCGCGACGGTATCGAGCGGGTGCGCAAGATCGTGGCCGATCTGCGTGACTTTTCCCGCGTTGGCGAACAGGACTGGCAGTACGCGGATCTGCGCCAGGGGCTGGATTCCACCCTCAACATTCTGCACAACCAGTTCAAGCACAATGTTCAGGTTGTGCGTGACTATCAGGAAATACCGGCGATCTGGTGCATTCCGTCGCAGTTGAACCAGGTGTTTCTCAATCTGCTGGTCAACGCGCTCCATGCCATCGACGGAGCGGGCACGATCACCGTGCGCACGTCCGCAGATCCGCACAATGTGCGGGTGTGTGTCGAGGATGACGGATGTGGCATCGCGCTCGAGGAGCAGAAGCGGATCTTCACCCCGTTCTACACCACCAAGCCAAGTGGCAGCGGTACGGGCCTGGGGTTGTCGCTGTCCGAAGAGATCGTCGCGCGTCACAACGGGCGCATTTCCGTGGTCAGCGCGCCGGGGCAGGGGAGCGCCTTCATCGTCGAGTTGCCGCTGCTGACGATGCCTGAATGAGCGACGCTCCGTCGGTACGGTAACCGCACGCGCAGCAAGCGGGGCATGCAGCGGAATTCCGTTGCTTGCTGACCCGATCGCGGCAATTCGGGCTTGATGGCTGTCAAGTTTTATCGGGTTCCTGCCGATATATCCTTCAAGATGCGTGCCTGTGTGCGGCAGATGCTGTCGATACATCGGAAAAGATACATCTTTAGTGATAGTGTTTGCCGGTTTCCAAGATCCGGCCGGGGCGATCTCGCCACGGATAACGGGCGGCGCGCTTTCACCACAACGGAGAGGAGAACATGAAGAACAAGGGGATCACCCCGACCCGCAACGAGCGCATCATGCGCGAGGACGATTTCATCGTCAGCAAGACCGATCTGAAAGGCCGGATCACCTACGGTAACGAGATCTTCATCGAGTTCTCCGGCTACACCGAGCAGGAGTTGCTCGGCAGCCAGCACAACATCATCCGTCACCCGGACATGCCGCGTGCCGCGTTCAAGCTGGCCTGGGACACGATTCAGGCGGGCAAGGAGTTTTTCGGCTACGTCAAGAACATGTCGAAGGACGGGGGGTTTTACTGGGTGTTCACGCACATCACGCCGGACTTCGGGCAACGCGGTGAAATCGTCGGTTACTACTCGGTGCGGCGCTGTCCGCGTCGCGACGCGCTGGCCAGCATCGAACCGGTGTACCGGCAGATGCTGGAGGCCGAGCGGGCCGCGGGGGCGCGCGACGCGATCGATGCAGGCACCAAGGTGCTGGTGGATGTGCTTGAATCCTCGGGGATGAGTTATGAACAGCTTGTTTTCGCGCTCTGAGTGGCGGCGCTGGGGCGGCGCGATCCTGCTGCTCGCAGGCACGGGTGCAGTGTTTTTCGGCCCGTTGCTGGCGCTGCCGTTGCTGCTGGCGGCGCTGGTCGTCTTCTTGTTTCCGCGCGGGGTGGCGGATTCGCCGCTGGTGGGTATCGATGAACTGCTGGAGCGGGTCAGCGAGGGGCGTCTGGTGGGCCGACTGCCGCGTGCCTATGCGGACCCGCGGCTGGACCAGATCCGTCGTCATCTGAATTCGTCGCTGGACCAGACCGAAGCCGCCTTTCGCGAGATGCTTGGTGCGATGGAGGCGTCCACCGAGGGGCGAGGCTGGCGTCGTTTGCAGACCGCCGGCCTGCATGGCACGTTCCGGGTGGTGCTCGAGCGCATGCAGAGCCTGCTCGACCGGCTCGATCAGGCGCGTGACTCGATCGTGCGTGAGGCCTTGTTGTCGCGCATTTTTCTGCGCTCGGAGCGCGGTCTGAGCAACGCCATTGAGCGCGTGAACCAGACGCTGGTCGATGTCGACGCCAACGCGTCCGAGGTGCGCACGCTGGCGCAGGAGTTCGCATCGGCCGCCAGCCGGATGTCGACGGCCGCCAATGCCATGTCGGTTTCGCTGGGTGAAGCGCACGACTCGGCTCGCCGGAATGCGTCTTCGCTGTCGGAACTCGATCAGAAGACCGAGGCGATTCGGGCCTTGTCGGGACGCATCGACGAGATCGCCAAGCAGACCAATCTGCTGGCGCTGAATGCGGCGATCGAATCGGCGCGCGCCGGTGAGGCGGGTCGCGGCTTTGCGGTGGTGGCTGACGAGGTGCGCAAGCTGGCGGTTCAGTCGCAGAAGGCGGCGATCGAGATCACGACGGCGATTTCGGCGGTGTCGGAGGCGATGGACGAGGTCACGGGGCGCATGGAAGGCCTGGGCGAGGCCGTCGCCGGGGCGCGCAACACGGCCGACGCGTTCGGCAGCGAACTGAGCGGTTCGGCTGAAGCTGCCGCGCGTGTCGAGCGGCTGGCGGGTACGATCGCCGACGGCGCGGACGCGATGAACGTGCTGATGAGCCGCGTCTCGCGCGCGCAGACCGCGCGCGCCGACATCAATCGTGTGGTCAATGGTGAAAGCGTGGATCTGGCCGCGCGACCGGATTTCGAGCGCGACGCGCTGGCACTTGCGGTCGAGCGTGGGTGGCAGACCAGCGAAACCGAGCGAACACGCCTGATCGAGGCCTACGATGCGCTGTTCGCGCGCATCGAGTCGGAGGAAGTTCATCTGCAGGGGCATTGAGTCGCGATCGCCGTGCGCGTGGGCGCCGGCCGGGCGGTGGTAGAATGCCGGCACTTTTCTCCACCACCCAGGCAAAGGCTTTCCCGTGCAAATCGTTTGTCTTGATCTCGAAGGCGTGCTCGTTCCGGAAATCTGGATCGAGTTCGCGGAGCGTACCGGCATCCCCGAGTTGCGTCGCACCACACGCGACGAACCCGATTACGACGTGCTGATGAAGTATCGGCTCGACATCCTGGCCCGCCACCAGCTGGGCCTGCCGGCGATTCAGGAGGTCATTGCCGACATGGGGCCGATGGACGGCGCGCGGGCCTTTCTCGACGACCTGCGCGAGCAGTATCAGGTGGTCATCCTGTCCGACACCTTCTACGAGTTTGCGCACCCGCTGATGCGTCAGCTGGGGTGGCCGACGCTGTTCTGCCACAGCCTCGAGACCGACGCCCAGGGCTTGGTCGTCGATTACCACCTGCGCATGCCGGACCAGAAGCGCGAGGCGGTACGTCGCTTCAAGGAGCTCAACTTCACCGTGGTCGCCGCGGGGGATTCGTACAACGACACCGCGATGCTCGGCGAAGCCCACGGCGGCATTCTGTTCCACCCGCCGGAGAACGTGATCCGCGAGTTTCCGCAGTATCCGGTGACCAACGACTACGCCGCGCTGCGCGTCGAGATCGACAAGGCCTTTGCGAGAAGCTGAGCGCCATGCATCCCGAGCGTTTCTATACCTTGTCCGCGTCGTGCCCCGACCGCGTTGGTCTGGTGCACAAGGTCTCCGGCTTCATCGCCGAGCACAACGGCTGGATTCTCGAGACCGCGCTGCACGCCGAGCCACCCGCCGAGGGGGAGCAGGTTGGGCAGTACTTCATGCGCATCGAGATCCGTGCCGCCTCGATTGCGTTTCATCTGGCCGAGTTTCGCGAGCGCTTCCGGCCGCTGGCCGACGAACTGGGCATGCAGTGGAAGATCAGCGACTCGGCGGTGCGCAAGCGCGTGGTGATTCTCGTGTCGCGGCAGGAGCACTGCCTGTACGATCTGCTGGCGCGCTGGAAGAGCCGCGAACTCGATATCGAGATTCCGTGCGTGATCTCCAATCACGACACCCTGCGTGGTTTCGTCGAGTGGCATGGCATTCCGTTTCACCACGTGCCGGTCACGCCCGACAACAAGCAGGCCGCCTTCGCCGAGGTCGCGCGCCTGTTCGAGGAGGTGCGCGGCGACACCATGGTGCTGGCGCGCTACATGCAGATCCTGTCGCCCGAGCTGTGCGCGGCCTATCCTGGTCGCATCATCAACATTCACCACAGCTTCCTGCCGAGCTTTGTTGGTGCGCGTCCCTATCATCAGGCCTGGGCCAAAGGCGTCAAGCTGATCGGGGCGACCTGCCATTACGTGACCGCGGATCTCGACCAGGGCCCGATCATCGATCAGGACGTAATCCGCATCGACCACTCGGACGCGGTCGAGGATATGGTGCGCTATGGCAAGGACGTCGAAAAGACCGTGCTCGCGCGCGGTCTGCGCTATCACCTTGAGGATCGGGTGCTAGTGCACCGCAACAAGACGATCGTGTTCCGCTAGCGGCGGGCGCAGGGCGACCTGGACGGCGGATGCGGGCAGGTGATGCGGCGGCGCAAGGAGCGCGCGCCGCGCGTGGGCGCATGCCTCACGCCGTCTTCCGATCAGGAGGCGGTGCGCCGCCGGCTGCCGCGTACCCGACCCACCACACCGGCCAGCAGGCCGATGCCGAGCAAGGCGAGCACGCCCGGCTCCGGGACCTTTTGCGCCTCGCGCACCATCAACTGGTTTTGCGACAGGGCGCTGGTCATCGTGAAGAACTCGTAAGTGCCGGATCGATAGGGTGTGCTGGTGTCCAGGCTCGCATACCACGCACTGAGTTCATCCAGCCACGTGGTCGCGATCGTCCGGCGGCCACCGAAGCTGCCGCTCGCCTGGAAGACCCCGGAGGTGAAGTCGAGCTCGTCGCCGTCAGTGACGATCTCCCACAGCACCAGCTGGAACGCGGCCGTGTTGGAGGTGTCCCGCGCAAGCTGGAAGTAGTTGTCGTACAGGCCGGCGATCAGGGTTTGTTGCGGGTTGCTGAAGCCATGCATGCCGAAGTGGACTTCATACACGGCGGGTGCGCGAACATTGATGTTGGGCTCGATGCAAAAACTGTTGAGCGTGCCGAAGTCAAAGCCGTAGCTGCCGTCACCGGTGTAGTCGAAGCGCAACTCTCCCGCGTAGGAGTTGCTGCTGCTGCCGGCGTAGCTGATGGTGCCGGTCTGGCGATCGCTTTCCAGCGCCGGGTTGGTAAGCGTGATCAGGCTTGCCTGCGCGGTCGTGCTCAGACCGAGCGCAAACAGGGTGGACACGACAAGGGTGGGGAGTTTTTGCATGGCGGCACTTGTAACTATTTTTGTCGAAGATCGTATATTGATTCCAAGTGCCTGAAAAGAAAAGCTGAGTCTGTGAAAAGTCGTGACTTATATCACGACCTTGGTCATAGAGCCGGTGAGGGCTTGCGGTGTGCTGCGCGTGCGGTCATGGGGTCCCGACAGGACAGTCTGGCGGTGTTCGCTTTGCGGTAGCATGAAGCCCCTCGAATCGATATGGTGGTACGGCGCAAAAAAAGGGCGCCGAACGGGCGCCCTTGAAACGTCGCGGAGGTGAGAAACCGCGTCGGAGGAGAGATCATGCGGCAGCGGAGCGCCAGAGCGCCGCTGCCCGGGTGTTGCTCAGAAACTGCGGCTGACTGACAGCACCGCGGTGCCCTTGGCGTCCTTCACACCCTTGACCAGGCGGCCGCTGGTATCGACGTAGTGCAGGCCGACGTCGAATCCTGCCAGGTCGGCCGTGACGCCGAAGCTGTAATCCGTGTAACGGCCGTCGCCGCGAATCTTCTGCCGACCGACGTGGCCGTCCAGGGTGATGCCTTCGGTGATCTCCTGTTCGAAGGACAGCATCACGTAGTGGCTGTTCTTCGATTTGTCGACGCCGAAGAGGTTGGTGAATGAGTGGTAGTACGACACCGCAACCGGTCCCCAGCCTGCGCTGATGTAGCCTTCGGTGGTGTTGGGGTTGGGCTCGCCCGAAGCCTTGCCGCCCGGGTAGTTGTAGTGCAGCACGCCGACGTCGTAGTTGAACATGCCGACTTCACCCGCGTAACCGGCATAGACGTCGATCTCGGCGCCACTGCCGGTGCCCAGCCAGGAGATGCTGGAGCCCCATACGCCGGCATAAAAGCCGCTGGCGTGCTCGTAATCGAAGCCACCCTGCACGGCCGGCTTGCGATCGCTCTGGCTGATGCCGCGATAGCGATAGTCCGAAACGAAACCGATGTTGGCACTGATTTCGTGCTCGTCGGCCAGCACAACGCCGGTTCCGAGGACGGGAAGCATCGCAAAGGCGACGGCGGTGGCGATCATGGTCTTGCGCATTGTTATCTCCTTGGACAAGTGTATTGTTGCAATGCAATTAAGCATTTCGTGTGCCAGTCCTTGAAGTGCGAGTTTCGAGGCGTTTTGTGGATGATTTTCCCGGTTTCGCAAGGAGGAGGGCGGCTTATCTACCGAATCTTCAGCGAAACCGGCTCCGACCTCCCTGATTGATGAGGGTTGTGCGTCGCAATATAGGGCGTCGCTTGCATTGCTACGCACCGTTTCGGTGCTACTGCGTCGTTTCCGCAAAGCTGGCGCCTGCGCCCGCGCGTGCGGCGATGCGCAAGCGACGCCGTCTCCTTGAAGAGGCACAACGAAAAAGGGGTGCCGAAGCACCCCTTTCTGGCTGAAACCGGAGAGCCGGATTACTTGGTGACGAACTCCGGATAGGCTTCCTGGCCGCACTCGGTGAGGTCGACCCCTTCGTACTCTTCTTCCTCGCTGACGCGGATACCCATGACCGCCTTGAGGATGCTCCAGACGATCAGGCTGGCGACGAAGACCCACACGAAGATGGTGATTGCGCCGACGATCTGGCCGATGAAGGTCGAATCGCTATTGGTGAAGGGCACCAGCAGCAGACCCAGCAGACCGCACACGCCGTGCACCGAGATCGCGCCGACCGGATCATCGATCTTGAATACACGATCCAGCGTGGTGATGGAGAACACCACCAGCACGCCACCGGCGGCGCCAAACAGGGTGGCGAGCAGCGGCGTCGGGGTGGAGGGCTCGGCGGTGATGACCACGAGGCCGGCCAGCACGCCGTTCAGCAGCATCGTCAAGTCGGCCTTGCCGAACATCAGCTTGGACAGAATCATCGCCGCGACACCGCCGCCTGCGGCTGCCAGCAAGGTGTTGGTAAACACGATGGCGACATCGTTGGCTGTTGCCACTTCGGACGTGGCGAGGACCGAACCACCGTTGAAGCCGAACCAGCCCATCCACAGGATGAAGGTGCCCAGCGTGGCCAGCGGCAGGTTGGCACCGGGGATGGCGCGCGGTTCGCCGTTGGGGCCGTACTTGCCCTTGCGTGCACCGAGCAGGATCACGCCGGCCAGGGCCGCGGCCGCACCGGCCATATGCACGATGCCTGAACCCGCGAAGTCGGAGAAGCCGAGATCCTCGAGGTTGAACATGCCGAACACGTCCTCACCGCCCCAGGTCCAGGAGCCCTGCATCGGATAGATGAAGCCGGTCATGACCACCGCGAAGGCGAGGAACGCCCACAGCTTCATGCGTTCGGCGACCGCACCCGAGACGATGGACATCGCGGTGGCGACGAACACGACCTGGAAGAAGAAGTCGGAAGAGGGCGCGAAGGTTTCTTCGGCCTCGTAGGTAAAGCCCGCTTCTACACCGGTTTCCATGATGCCGGCGAGGAAGATGCCACCACCGTACATGATGGCATAGCCGCAGATCATGTACATGATGCACGAGATGGCGAACAGCGAGACGTTCTTGGTCAGGATCTCGGCGGTGTTCTTGGCGCGTACCAGGCCAGCCTCGAGCATCGAGAAGCCGGCGGCCATCCACATCACCAATGCGCCGCAGATCAGGAAGTAGAAGGTGTCGAGGGCGTACTGGACTTCGGACAGGGTGGCGAGTACTCCCGCGCTGTGCTCCATCGCCGCGCCGGCCGCGGCGACGGCTTCGGCGGCGGCGTGTTCGTCGGCAAGTACCGGCACGGCCACGCCCATGGCCAGTGCGCCCAGTAGTGCTTTCAGTGATTTGTGCATAATCGTGGCTCCCTTACAGTGCGTCGGCGCCGGTCTCGCCGGTGCGAATGCGTACGACTTGTTCGAGTTCGAAGACGAAGATCTTGCCGTCACCGATCTTGCCGGTGGAGGCGGACTTCTCGATGGTTTCGATGACCTGGTCGAGGATGTCCTCGCGGATCGCCGCTTCGATTTTCACCTTGGGCAGAAAATCGACGACGTACTCGGCGCCGCGATAAAGCTCGGTGTGGCCCTTCTGACGCCCGAAACCCTTGACCTCGGTGACGGTGATGCCCTGGACTCCGATTGCCGAAAGCGCTTCGCGCACTTCGTCGAGCTTGAATGGCTTGATGATTGCGGTGACGAGTTTCATGAGTTTCTCCTGTCGTCGGCAGCGGTTGATGAATGGACGGTTTGCATTTCAGTCTCCAGTCGTTCGATAGAGGACGAGTTCCGCTTAGCGTGAACCGTGCCAACTTGTTAATATCATTTATAAACAGTCTGTTATGGAAAACACCCGGATGATCTTGGTGTTTCTGCGCTGGTTGCGGCACGGTGGCGGCGCGTTCATGCACCAGAATGGGGCCCCGGTTTGGTGCGTCACGGACCGCAGCGGGTGACGTGGTACACTTTCGACGTGTGCGGGCCCGGCCTGCGTTGCAAACCGGTGTCTTCGAGGCGAATCCGGTGCGCCGTGGGGCTGGTCACGTCACCTACTCACACGCTCATTCGGTCAAGCAACAAGGGGGCTCCATGGCCGCACCACGTTTTATTGATGAAATCGGTTCACGTCTGGCCGAACTGGCCGCCAACAGTCCGGCCAGGGAGATCGAGAAGAACGCCAAGGCCTTGCTCGGCAGTGCCTTCGGCAAGCTCGATCTGGTCACCCGCGAGGAGTTCGACGTGCAGCGCGAGGTGCTTGCCCATACCCGTCACAAGCTGCAGACCCTCGAAGCTCGTGTGGCCGAGCTCGAGGCCGAGTTGACGCGCCTGCGCACGGGCGATGAGTGAAGCGATGGCGTCTGGAGGGTGTGACTGTTGCCGCGCGGCCCGCACCTGCCGTGTCGGCCAGTGACGCTGGTCACGCCATTCGCTGCCGTGGCGGCCCGCTGGATGCTGAAGGCGTATGTCGATAGAATGGATGGCTTTTGGAGCCATGCATGTCGCTCGCTCTCGTGCGCACCCGGGCGCTGTCGGGGCTAGACGCGCCGGAAGTCGTCGTCGAGGTTCATCTGGCCAATGGCCTGCCCGCATTCAATCTGGTCGGCCTGCCCGATGCCGAGGTGCGCGAGGCGCGCGATCGCGTCCGCGCGGCGCTGCAAACTTCGGGGTTCGAGTTCCCACAACGCAAGATCACGGTAAACCTCGCACCCGCAGATCTGCCCAAGGAGGGCGGGCGCTTCGATCTGCCGATCGCGCTGGGCTTGCTGGCGGCGTCCGGTCAGGTGCCGGAGGCCGCGCTCGAGGGAGTTGAGTTCGTCGGTGAGCTTTCGCTGTACGGTCATCTGCGCCCGGTGCGCGGGGCGCTTGCCATTGCGCTGGCATCGGCGCGTGGCGGGCGTGCCCTGGTGCTCCCCGCCGAAAATGCCGACGAGGCCGCGCTAGCAGAGTCCGCCGAGGTACGACCGGCTTCCACCTTGTTGGCGGTGGCGGCGCATTTGCACGGGCGCGAGTGCCTGCCGGTTCATCGGGTGCGCGCGGCGCTCCCCGACCTGATCACCGGGCCGGATCTCGCCGAGGTCAAGGGGCAGCAGCAGGCGCGCAGAGCGCTGGAAGTGGCGGCGGCGGGGCGTCACTCGCTGCTGATGTTCGGGCCGCCTGGCACAGGAAAGTCGATGCTTGCGCAGCGCCTGCCGGGTCTGCTGCCGTCAATGGATCCGGCCGAGGCAATGGAGAGTGCCTCGGTGCAGTCCATCGAGGGCTGCTTCGATCCGCGAAACTGGGCGCAACGCCCCTTTCGGGCGCCGCATCATTCCGCCTCCGCGCCGGCGCTGGTCGGCGGCGGCGCAAACCCCAGGCCTGGAGAAATCAGTCTCGCCCACAACGGCGTGCTGTTTCTCGACGAGCTTCCCGAGTTCGATCGCAAGGTGCTCGAAACCCTGCGTGAGCCGCTTGAAAGCGGCACGGTAACGGTTTCGCGGGCGCGTCGCCGGGCGGAGTTTCCGGCGCGCTTCCAGCTCGTTGCGGCGATGAATCCATGTCCCTGCGGTTTTCTCGGCGACCCGTCTGGTCGCTGTGTATGCACTCCGGATCAGATACGCCGGTATCGTGGCCGCTTGTCGGGGCCATTGCTCGATCGAATGGATGTGCTGGTCGAGGTCCCCTTGCTCGCCCCCGCCGAGATGCAGGCCCAGCCCACAGGCGAAACCAGCGCAGAGGTTCGTGCGCGCGTCGCCCGGGCCTGGTCGCGTCAGCTGGCTCGGCAGAACGCAGCCAACAGTCGGCTGATGCCCGGCCAGATCGACCGTCTGTGCGAACCGGACCCAGCCGGGCGTGCGATCCTCGCCCGCGCCATCGATCACTTGAAACTGTCTGCCCGTGCCTATCATCGCGTCCTCAAGGTTGCACGCACGATCGCCGATCTGACCGGAGCCGAGCAGGTCGGGGCACCCCACCTGGCGGAAGCCATTCAGTATCGCAGAGGACTGGACACGCCGCAGCGGTAAACTCCCGGGTGCGAAGTGACCGGATGAGAGAGGCCCGTCTGTCTCGCCGGCGGGCGAGTGCCCCGTAGCGCGCCGGAAGGCGAAGCAGTCATGCGCTACATGGCCCGGTAGCGGCAGGAAAATGCGGCATCCGGGCGTTGGTGGCAGGCGCAGTGTTATGCTCAGGATCCGAATAATGGGGAGCGCACCAACATGGTGCCTTCCGTCACGCCGCTAAACCAAAGAACAACATGCTGGCTTCTTCCGCTTGGCTCCCCGCGTTACTGGCGGCACTGGCGGCGATCGGTCCGTTCGCGATCGACGCCTACCTGCCCGCATTCCCGGACATGGCCGAGTCGTTGTCGGCGAGCCGCCTCGAGATCCAGCAGACGCTCACGGTCTACATGGGCACCTATGCGGCGATGGTGTTGTGGCACGGCCCTTTGTCCGACCGCTTCGGATGACGCATTGTCATTGTGGCCTCGATGCTGCTGTTCGCGCTGGCATCGCTGATTTGCGCGTTGGCACAGTCGATCGAATGGTTGTGGCTCGGGCGCGCCTTGCAGGGCGTTTCGGGTGGGGCGGGGTTCGTCGTCGGGCGCGCGGTGGTTCGCGATCTGTACGATGGCGCGCAGGCGCAGCGACTGATGGCGCGGGTGATGATGATCTTCGCCATTGCCCCGGCCATCGCGCCGGTGATCGGCGGGGTGTTGCTGACTTTGGCGGGGGGGCGGTCGATCTTTGTCTTCCTCGCGTGTTACGGCGCACTGGTGGCATGGCTGGTGTGGCGCACGCTGCCCGAGACCCTGCCGGTCGAGGCTCGGCAGTCGCTGCATCCGGGGAGTCTGGCACGCGCGGCCTGGCAGATGATGCGCTGTCTGCCGTTCATGTTGCTGATCATTGCGCAGGCGTTGAGCTTCAACGGCTTCTTCATCTATGTGCTGGCCGCCCCGGTGTTCGTCATCGAGCATCTCGGACTGGCGCCGACCGCGTTCTTCTGGCTGTTCGGGCCGGCGGTGGTCGGTGTGGTCGGCGGCTCGATGCTGTCGGGAAGGCTGGCGGGGGTGTTGCGGCCGAGTCACTGCATTGCCCTGGGCTTTGCGATCATGCTGCTCGCTGCCGCCCTCAACCTGTTCCACTCCGTGTGGATGAGGCCGGGGGTACCGGGTTCGGTGCTGCCGATCATGGTGTACACCTTTGGCATGACGGTGGCGATGCCGGCGCTGAGCCTGCTCGCGCTCGATCTGTTTCCGCACCGTCGTGGTCTGGCCTCGAGCAGCCAGAGCCTGGTGCAGGTGGGCATCAACGCCTTGTCCGCCGGTTTGCTGGTGCCGTTGCTGTGGGTGTCAACGGTTTCGCTGGCTGGCGGCATGGCCTTGTTTCTGTGCGCGAGCCTGGTGGCATTCGTGTGGTGGGGCGCGGTGGCGCGACGCTGACCGCCGGCGGTGGGGCATCGGGCCCCGAGAGGCTTGGGCGTTTACTCGATGACCAGATAGACCAGCGTCTGGTTGAGCAGCAGAAAGGCGATTTCACCAAAGGTGATCGGACCGGTGAAGCGCCCCGTGCTGCGCCCCTCCAGCGCGTCGTATACAAAGTTGAGGACGCAGTTGCACGAGAACGCGATCGTCCCCGTCTCGACGCCGTGCAGGGTCGCTGCGTCCGCCCGCGTTTGGGCGAGCCGGTATTCCACGTCCGCGAACACCGGCGCATAGAAGTCCACCCGGCCGGTTTCGGCGTCGATGCCCTTGAAGGACACGTTGATCATGGCGCCCGAGTAGTCGGCCACCAGAGGATGGGTGAGATCGATGCCATTGCCTCGCAGATAGTCGGCCAGGCGCGTGGGCGTCCCGTTGATGAGGCAGTCCTCGACACTGAAACCGGTTTCGTGAAAGCGGATCCGGTCACCGTCGCCCTGTTCGAAGCGGTTGATGATTTCCACGCGCGCGTAGCGCTCGGGCGGCAGGGGCAGGTGCATGACGATGGCGCGCTCGGCATCGACTTCGCCGGTCTGGCCGTTGATGACGGCGGGGGCCGATTCGCCGAGACGGTCGAGATGGACCCCGGAAATCCAGCCGATCACCGGTTTGACGAACATGTCCTCGAAAGACGGTGCGTTGCGCGCGTAGTGCGAATGCAGCGCCGAAAAGGCGGGAATGACGAGCAGCGAGTAGCCGTTGTCCGGCGCCTCGATGCACAGTTGTCCGATCGAACTCAGGTCGTGGAAGCGGATCCGCGGGGTTTCGCCGAAGCGCTCGAGTTCGGTCACGAAAACCTGCTCGTGCGTCGCTCTGCCCCCGTCCCGGTTCATGAAGTACGGGATTGTTCCGCCAATCCAGTTTCCCCTTGGCAGCTGGCGTAGCAGCGCTTCCTCTCCGGCGACGCTGAACACGCCACCGGATTCGATCCTGCGGGCCGCCTCGGCGATGCTCATCAGCTGGCCGGAGGGAGAGTGCAATGGTGATGTTGTCATGTTGTCAGCTTTCGGATCTGTGCCAGTTCATGCGTCAGAAGACGCTTGTTCCTGATGAAGTAACGATGCAGTTCGTTGAGCTTCATCTGCCGTACCTCGTCGTCCGAGATGCGTTCGAACTGGGTGCGCGTGCGCGCCAGCAGCATCTTCAGCCCGAGCACGCGCACGTCGATCGGATTGCATTCCTCGACCAGTGTGAGCCAGACGGGGTCGGTTGGATCGGGTATCTCCGGGTCGGAAGGTGGCCGGGCGTAGGCCGTCGGGGACGACGTGTTGCCGACGTCGACGGCTGTATCGAACTCGGTCGCGCCCCAGCGTCCGCTGTCCATGGCATGCTGAAAACGCCAAAGATCGGCAATTGGCAGATCGAGCAGGGTGCAGACGCTTTGCAGGCTGCACCCTTCGCGCAGCAAGCGGAAGATCTGCCGGTTGAGGGCGTGGGTGAACGGCAGGCTGTCATCGCCGGCCCACGGTGCCCGGGAGAGGTCGGTCGTGGATGGAGTGGCGACATGGACATGGATCTCCCAGTCGCCAAGGCCGACGTGGCGCCAGGAGGCCGTCGCAGCCTGTACTTGTCGGGCGCGACCGAGGCCGAACCACCCGCGTGGCTCCTCCAGGCCAATCCATACGTCGTACCGTTTCCGATTCTGGTCAAGCTGGCTGTCGAGCACCGACCACGGCGGTTCGACCTGTAGCAGCGTGCGCCACAAACTTCTTTCATTACTCATTCTTGTCGTCGCTCCAGCGGCAAGGCGGCGCTCTGGGTATGCAGAGCAGGCGTGCCAATTGGCTTCGGCACAGATCGGGCTTCGGGTTGCCCGATGTGCTTGAGCCGGACGCAAGCCGTATGCCAGGCGTGTTGCCGGCATTTCATGCGCAAGAATGCTACAGCCTGTGACAGGTACTGCGCTGGAGTGAGTCTGCCGTGTTCCGATGTGGGGCACCCGCGTTACACGCAGATCGCAGATGACGAAGAACGTGTCGATCGCATGGACCGGGAAACGATCAAGCCATGATGAGTCTGGCTCTCAACGGCAGGGGGTCTTACGTGTGGGGCATTCACTGCGTGTTCATATGCGTTCGTACAATTTTCGACGGATGTTTGGGGGGTCAGCACTGCTCCCAGGGCAAACCATCGAAGCGCCAACCGCTCACCGAGTTGCGGTGGTGCTTTTCATCGAGTTCGCCCTCGAAACCGTGCAGCACGTTATACACGTTACTGAATCCCGCTTCGATCAGGGCTTCACCCGCGGTGACCGAGCGGTTGCCGCTGCGGCAGATCAGCACCACCGGGCGCTCGCCGCCGTGTCCGGCAAGCTTCTTCACCTCGCCGATGAAATGCGGGTTGATCTCCCAGTCCGGCCCGTCATTCCACGAAACGTGGATCGCGCCGACCGGGTGACCGACGAACAGGAACTCGATCTCGCTGCGCACGTCGATGAGCAGCGCGTCGGGATGTTGCTGCAGGAACGCGTAGGCTTCCTTGGGCGTGAAGTGTTTCATCAGGTTTGATCTCCGGAATTCGGGACCGATTATACGCATGCGTACAGTCAGTCTTGCACCTGCCAGTCTTCCCCTTCGCCGAGATAGGCGGCCCGGACGCGCGGGTCCTGGCGCAGACTGGCCCCGGTGCCGGACAACGCGATGCGCCCGGACTCCATGATCCACGCATGATCGGCCAGCTCGAGGGCGAGCTGCGCGTTCTGCTCCACCAGCAGGATGGTGACGCCTTCGGCGGCAATGTCGGCGATGAGATCGAATACCTTTTCGACCATTACCGGCGCGAGGCCCATCGAGGGTTCGTCAAGCAGCAGCAGACGCGGGCGTGACAACAGGGCGCGGCCGATCGCGAGCATCTGCTGCTCGCCGCCGGACAGCGTGCC